>Ga0208661_100204_pt1 | contig 12404 bp, 15 predicted proteins | sample ECHtaG_2_FD_187132 | JGI IMG/M metagenome (GOLD analysis project Ga0208661, IMG submission 187132) | Hot spring microbial mat communities from Yellowstone National Park, Wyoming, USA - ECH_C virus_MetaG (SPAdes) (version 2) | ecosystem: Environmental > Aquatic > Thermal springs > Hot (42-90C) >...
TAAAGTTATACTGGTCGCACGATAAATGTATTTATTTTTGAGGTCATAATTGTTCCAGAAACTAAGAAAATTGGCAAGCCCGGGTATACAGCGAAGGTCATACTTGATGTGTAACCCGGGAATAATTTTATCAACATCATAAGCGAGGTTAATCATGAAATCTGAAGCGTCTTCACCATAGCAGGATTCAAGGTAGTCACGATAATACAAAGTGAGAGGATAGACTCTTCTCCACTGCTCCAAAAGAGGTAACTTGGAAATTACATCATTAACGATATCTTGATACCACACCACATCCTTAGAATGTCGCTCCAAGTTATAAAATATTTATGAGTCTCACGGAAGTAACATAGAATCATTCTCCTGGTACTTATTCTTAATGTGGTCTCAAGGTCTTTGACGATCGTTCTCTTATCCCCACATATGGAAACCTCGTTATTTTCCGATATCCTCCCGACCTGGACATTATTTAAATAAATTTTGTTATCGGAAACGATAACTGGAGTATAAATCGAACCTATAGCCTTACAGGGCATCGATTGGGAAAGAGGGACGTGGACGGGAGAGAAGGTAATCTTCGATTTGTCTAACTGAATTCCAAATTCCTCTATAATGTCAGAAGGAATGAAAGAGAGGTACTCGGCAGAACTCCCAACCATGAAACCCAGCATCTTCCAGAGGTCTTCGATATTATCATAAGTCAAGTAATAATGAGGAGTGATCTTACTCGTGGAAGGATAAACGACTATACGTGTCGCAAAAGTAGGTCGTATAAAGTAAATTGGTTCAAACGAATCCAATATGGCGTCGTAAGCCTCTATACCGTCGGGGGTGTAAATAGTACCAGAAACGTAGTACCTATTCCCTGCCTCCACGACGAAAAGTTGTGCTTCCATTAGCCCACCATGACATATCCGTTCTTAATAAGGTAATCGAGAACTTTCTTAATGCTCTCCTCGGGAGGCAGTCCTAATATCAGGGAGATACCTTCAGTATAATGTAGAATACCGCTATAATCCACGGTATTACCATTAATAACCCCCACGTCACGCAGAAACCCGATAGCGTCTTCAACAGTACCCATGATAATAGAAAGTAAAAGAAACAGGTTAAAAATGTTTACTCAGTAATCAAGAAAAGTACGTGTACTGTACTTATCACATTCTAAAATAGTTTTGTCGTAACGTGACAAAAGTACTCTTTCTACCACGGCGTTGAAGTCAGTAGGAATCCGAGGGGAGTAGTCAGTTGTCCTAAGGGGCATAAACTCCATTCAGATCTTAACGGCGTATTGAACATCCTGAAGAAAGATGTTGGTTTCGTAATTTCAACAATGAAGAAACCGTTGTCTTTCCTAGTACTGAACAACGGAGTAACAACCGTAAAAAGGGCGTAAAACCTGAGAACTCGGAAAATCCTCTCCCTTTAGGGAATGGGGAGTTCACATATTCTCTGGGGCTACCGGGAACGGATAGCTAAATTGTCCTTTCTTCAGGTAGTAATTCTCTCCCCATATCAATTTCCTATTATTCTCCGCAAACCCTGTCGCCATGTTAAACACAGCACCGATCACTCCGCTACCCCTCATACTTACCGTAAGGGTGTTTATGACGTTGTTAAACCTATCATCAATCACAAGCCTACCTAACGCCTGTCCCTGTCCAATACCAGGTGGGTTATAACCAAAGGGGTGTGGGGACTCTATGACGTTGGGACCCGAAGGTATGACCTCTGGTCCATTTAGTGTCCCTTGCCTATAAAACCTTCTAGTACCATACCTCATAGGTGTTATTTCGCATGGGAGTATAAAAAAATCACGTTCAGACTCTTGGGGCGAAGTCCGTATTCCACAGGTACTTATTCATCAAAACGAAGTAACCCAACCCAATAATCACTAACAACAGGAAGTAGACGGGTGGAAGAATTGTCAAAATTCTGAAGAACTCGAACGCCTCAGCCATACCAAAATACCTCAACATCTTTAGACGATCGCTATACTCAACGTGTACGTGGTAAACTGAATAAGCCTCAAGTAGTGTGAAGGTTACAAACAACAACGTGTTAGAGATTACGGGAGGAAGGAGGATAAGAATTAACAAACTGTCTATCAACAGCCTATCCAACATAAAGAATACCTCAAACAGGTTTGACTTCTTGCCCTTACCGTGAATACCATACCTAGAGTAAAGGTTGTCCTCATGCGAAAAGTCCTTCTTGTTACCCTCGTACGCAATTTGATAGAAGATGACATTCACTCCCAGTAAGAAGAAGACTAACATTAGGAATGGGCTACTACTTTGAAGAAGGAGGGAATAGACCGTTAACGATGCGAACGATATGGAGATTGGTATCCACGAGTGAAGGGATACGTGATCCACTCCGTCGTTGTAAACATGCCCAAAAACAACGTAGAGTAGCAGGAAGACGAGGGAGAATAACCTACCCGTGTAGAGGGTTAGCAAGATTAAGGAGATGGCGGAGATGACCTGCAACAGATTTACAGCCTTCACAGCCTCATCATACCTTATTCTTCCGGAGGTTAACGGGTGGTGTACCTTATTTTCGTCCTTCAAATCGTGGTAGTAATCCATAACGCTATTATGCCCGAATGATGAGTAGTGTACTAGTAAGCCCACAAGCACTAAAGGCAAGACTAACTCTCTTCCTCCAGCATACATGTATGGTATTAACAACGTGTAGATTGTGGCAAAAGCCGTCTGTGCCCGGAATAGTTGTAACCAGTCACGTATCGACCCTTTTACGAGATGCATGAATGTTTTTGAATTTCAAGAATAAGAAACTAACGAAAGGGAAAGGTCATTAGCCTGAGTTAACAAAGGGGTGTTATGGTGCATATCTCAAAAAAGGTTATTGACCTTGTTGGTAGCAAGGTTAACACAATACCAGTCATTGTACAAACCACTCCTGAAAAGCTGGATGAGATCGCGAAGGTGTACATGAAGGTCGATAACGGACTTCTGAACGGGTTGAGGCTATCCAGAATATCTTACGTTAGAAAGATTCCAACCTTCAGTATGTTCTCCACAGTGTTAACACCAAAGGAGATTGACGCATTATCACAGGACAGTAACGTTGTTGCAATCTACTACAATGGTAGGAATAGAATCCTCTCGTCCGTACCACAAATGCCAACTAAGGTTACGCAAACTTACAGTCTACGTGAATTACACAACCCCTACGGTGACACCTTTACCACAAGTGTGTACACGACTAAAATGATTGGTGTGGATACCCTCAATAAACTGGGTTACCAGGGAGGAGGAGTGAAGGTGGCGATTATTGACACGGGTTTAGCCTTACGCCACCTACAAATGCCCACGGAGGGTGGGTTTAGGTTAGGGCATTACTCAAGCGTATTCCCGTGGGGTCTCCTTGACACTACTGGGCATGGGACTTGGTGTACCCTATTGATTGCAGGAAGAAAGACAGTCTCAACCCTTATGGGCTTGAGGAGTAACCTATTCCCAATAGGTGTGGCTGGGATAGCAAGTAAGTCGAGTTGGATGGCAATAAAGGGGTTGGATTACATAGTGGGTACGGGTACGGATTCGGACTTAATCTCAGCGTTCGAGATTGCCTATAACCAGGGTGTGAAGGTTTACAGCAACAGTTGGGGTGGTACACCACAAAGTGACGACCCAACGGACTCACCCTTCTACCCAGTCCTGGAGAAGGTGACACAAAGTGGGGGCATACCAGTGTTTGCCGCAGGGAACAGTGGTCCTGGTTGTGGTACAATAGCATCACCGGGTGACTTGCCACAGTCGTTGGCTGTAGGTGCGTGGGATGAGATAAACGGTAACCTAGCCACCTTCAGTAGCAGAGGTCCGACAACCTTCAACAGTGTTAAGCCAGATGTTGTTATGCCTGGTGTGAATATACTAAATGGTATAACTGGTTGGCTAACCCTTCTATACCAACACCTACCGTCCAGGTTTGACGCATTGAGTGGTACTAGTATGGCTACACCGCACATGGCTGGTTTCGCAGTATTGATGGCTGAGGTGTACAGAAAGGTTTTGGATAAGGAGCTGACTACGATCGAGATAAAGAGGATGATGTGTAGCTGGGCTAAGGAGAGCGGATTTACGAGGAGCTACATGGCTAACGACAAGTGTGATAGAGATAGGGATGGCGTAGTTGGAGATGAGGGCTTACCAAGTGAATGCCTTGAGGTTAAAAGTAACGAGATAGGTTGGGGTATGCCAACCTTCAACGTTCTTAATTGGTGGTTAGAGACCGAGTACTCGACAAGTTTACAAGGTTGAGATCTCTTAATAGATCAAGAAAAGAAATGAAAGAAGAAAAAGATTCTCAAAAAATTGTATTAAAATTGTTATTAGGGACCAAACCTGTAGACTCTTACCCTTCCTGCGGTACCTGCGGGAACAGTTGGTGCTCCTCCACCACCAGCCGCACCGGCACCGATACCGAAAGCCTGGCTGAACTTTGTGTACCACCTGTTCTGTGCGGCCGCATCCTGTACACCGGCAGTGAATTTGTTTACATAGGCATTGGCGTTATTTGCAAAATTTCTGTAGTTAGTAACATGAACATTGGTGTCGGGTACGACCTGCCCGAAGAAGCTTGATAGACCAGCAACATAATTACCACTATTATTCATAACGTTAGCACTCCAGATGTTTGCCGCGGCTAAAGTGTTGGTTTCCCACTTCTGTGCGGCTTTTTGTGGATTAGATCTAGCTCTACCGCCTGGCATGTTCTCCACTTAATATTTAGATTTAAGGTTAATAAAGATTAGGTTCTAGATTCATCCTTTTCGTTCCTCATCTCCCTCAGTCTGTACAGGAAGGTATTATCGACCTCGTTTATCTTTTTCACAAGTTTCAAACCGTTGAGGAATCTGAAATCAGTAAACTTGTCAGCCACCGTCATTAATTGCACAAACCTCAACAACTGTAGCCCGTAATAGTTGCGTATGCCCGTATCCCACAAGGTATATAACTCGTCCTTATCCACGTTGTCAAACACGCCAGTGTTAAACGCCTGTATCAACAACGTTTTGTAGCTAACGTCGGAAACAGCCTGCCCTCCAACCACAACCTTCCACCAATTCCTAACCTTCACTCCTCTAGCCTCAAAGAATGACAAGGGTGGTGTGTCAACCCATATCGTCTCCACGGAATACCTTGGTCTATCCTCCTCGATAACCACTAATCCCCTCTCCTTAAAGGGTTTATCCGTCCCATCATACCAGTATGAGGGATGATCCAAGTGTAACACAACCTTGTTACCGTCGAAGTCCAGCTTTGGGTAGTCCTCATACCTATCCAGTGTAATACAAACGTAACCTAACTCCTCACAAGCCTTCCTTATCGAGTAAGTCTTCCCACTGCCAGTATGCCCAACAACCTGTATTACGTTTTCGTTCGCCAGCTCCTGCTTTATCCTGTCTATTGCCCTAGGCCTAAACGTTGTATCCTTTGGTTTAGATGTGGAGGACAATTCTATCACCCAAACAGATTATTTGGTAACCACACGTATCGCACTTTGAATAGGTACGCTTAAACTCCTTGTCGTTGATCATCGTTTCAATCTCCGTAGTAACGTCGAAAGGTTCCACCTCCTCCCAATTGCCCCAGTCCAGAAAGACAACGTAAGCCTTGTCCGCATTTACCATCCACGAGTAAATCGACAACTGGCGTAAAATGTCCTCAGTCACGTAACCATTGTAACCAGTCTTCCAGTCAACGATAACGTACTTATCCCCAGCCTTCAACAACAGGTCGATTACACCAACTATCGTAACACCCTTATACTCCTTGGTGACTCTCTTCTCCGAGGCAACAAACCTGTACATTCTCTCCTTCCTCCAGACCTCAAACTTGGCAAAGTTAAGTAAGGAGTTCTCAATCTGTTCACTGTGTATACTCGAGATGGTGTGGTAAATTTGTGACAACCTTAGCTTAATCTCAGTAAGCGTATAACCCTCCACATCACCCTTGTAGAATTCCTCAATAATCTTGTGTGTAATCGTACCCCTCTCTAGGCTCTCCTTATAGTAGGGGACAATCTCCTTAAACCCCATCATCTTGTAGTAAGCCATTCTGGGGCATTCGAAATACATGTTAAGAGTTGTTGGGCTTACCCTCACTAGTTACCACCTCGTAGAATAACCTAGCGACAACACTACTTAACTGTATTAACGGGTTTGCCCCCTCCTTCACCGCCTGTTCAGCCCTAGCCAATTCCATAAGGCAAACGGCACGATACCTCATATCAAGTTTTGAGATACTTTGGTAAATCTTCCTAAAGGCTAAGTTGTAGTCTAACCCCAAGTTTGTGTACACATCCTCCAATTGTTTTAAAGCCTCATTCAGATCTCCCTTCATTGCCAGCTGTAACACGGAGTTCATTAGGTTGGGTGACACGAGTAACTTAAGGTAGTTAAGGCTAATGTTACCACCAATGATACTCTGTTCAAGTAAGTTCATTGTCCTCCTCAGGTCACCCTCACTCAACTCCACAATACCATTAATAACCTGTTGTACCTCTTCCTTACTCTTGAACTTCACGTTCTCCTCCTTAAGCACCCTAACGATCATCCTTGTAAGTTCTTCCTTTGGTATGGGCTTAAACCTAAACAATGAGCACCTACTTTTTATTGCGTCTATAATGTTACTCTCATTGTTACCAGTAAGTATGAAGTGCGTACTCTTCGTCTCCTCCATAATCCTCCTTAATGCAAACTGGGCATTCTGTGTCATTGCGTCAAACTCGTCCAGTAGTATAATCTTCTCCTCCACGTTCATGGCTATTGGCTTTATCCTCTCCCTTATGAACTCCAGCGTCCTGTCGTCACTGGCGTTGAACTCTATAATTGGTATACCGGCGTCGTGTGCGAAAGCGTAGGCGGTACTTGTCTTTCCTAAACCCGGAGGACCTACAAACATGAGGTGTGGAAAGTCCTTTCTCCTAATGAACTCCTTTAATGCCGCCACTATCTCCTCTTGCCCAACGATCTCATCCAACGTTTTTGGACGGTACTTCTCCGACAACATCACTCCCACAGCTCCAGTGTGATATCGTTTGTTATTCCCAAATTCTTGAATGGTCCTTCAATGACCGCCTCAATCTGCCTCTTCCAATCCACAATAGGCTTTGGTAACCCGTCATCAACAACACACACATCAGCCGAGATTCCGTTTTCGTAACCCTTACACCAAACGTACCTTATTCTACTACCATAACCGTAGTTTTTGTTAAAGTATTTGTTAGCCAGGACAGCCGCTCTAACGTGTGGAGGAAGAGTTTTGTACTCGTCAATTCTCCTCGTAATACCCCTATACAAAGCCACGTCCTCCAAGGGCAACTCCTTTATCTTTCGTATAAAGTCATTTTTAACCTGTATTACCTCAGTCATAGGTCTTCCATCAAGTAGTAACTCAAATACCTTCTCCTCCAGCTCCTGAGTGATCTTGGAGGAGTCAGTCCTTATCGCCTCAAATCCCTTGATGTCAATCTCGTTAACCTGTTTACCCTTCTTCCACACAACCTTAGCCGCATACCTCTTCTTCACCCCAGTAAAGTAGACAGCCCCTAAGTACTTCTCAAACTTTAGGCTTAAGGTAGGTTCGGACTTCAACGAGTACTTCTCCATGAAGTATCGACGTAAATCATTCGTCAACTGCTTGGACAATTCCTCCGCCTTTTCGAAGGGTACTTGTATGAATACGCTGTCTGTGTCACCGTACAACGTTTTATGCCCGTAACGTTTAGACTGTTCAATAACGTACTGTATACCCTCCCTAGCCAACGCCGTTATTGTACTTGCACAATCCCTGTCGTAAAACCTAGCCTGCGGATGCCCCATGTAACCGTAGGTTGAGTTTATTATGTATTTTAAAGCCATCACTTTCTTCTCCAAAGTTTTATACTCCTCACTATCACCAGGGTACTTCTTCATCTCATCCTCCACCTCCTCCCTCCTCTTCAGTAAGATCATAGCTAACTTGGGCATTAGTCCCATCTTATCTTGCCTAAAAGCCCATATCTCATCAGTAATACGCTTTAACTTTGTCTCAGGGGACACGTTGAAGCTAATGATAATGGATGGGTAATACCTTGACATATCCAGGACGGCAACGTTCTCATACCTTCCCGATGGTGGGTTTAACACAATTGCACCCCTAATGGGGTTTTCATCCCTATCGACGCTGGTTGGCAACACTACACCCTCTCTCTTCGCCAACCTAAGTAGTAAAGTGTCAATCACAATACTCGTGTAATACTGGAAGGAGAAGTCCTCCACACCAACTATATTCTTCAAAGCCTGGTAGTAATCAACAATTGAGTACTTTTTATCTATCATCACAATCCTCCATACATCACGAATGTTGTAACGTATTATCTCGTTGGGGTTTTTGGTAACCTTCACAAACTCCACTGCCTCCTCCTTCTTCTCCAATCCCTCCGCAACAGTTACCTCCTTCAACTTATAACTCCTCGCCCTAACAAACTCCTTATAACCGGAGAGTAAATCCAACTCCAACCATCCGTTGTAAGTAAACTTCACGTTGAGGTGTTTTGCCCTAGCGTAAAGGTACCTCATGTCAAAACTAACATTCCATGCCGTAACAATATCCACATCCTTTATCAGGTTGTAAACCTCCTGTATCAAGTCCTTTTCGTTGGTGAAGCTACGGGCGTGGAGGTACAAAACGTACTCCTTATCGTTTGCAGTTAGCTTGTAGTAACCAGTCCTTTCCTTTGCTACATCATTCAGGTAATAGGCGTGATAATTACCCTGTATGTGTACTGTCACAGCAACAATCCTGTATATGGGGTTTTCCTCAGAGGGTAATTCACCGTTCTCATTATCCACCTCAATGTCAATATAGGCAACAACGGGCTTAATCGTACAAGGTTTTGCCTCAAGTGTGTCAATATCATGGCATTCCTGTATATCCTTATCTATGAGGTACCTTCTCACGTAGGGTATATCAGCCTCGTAATGCCTCTCATACTTCTCCCTAGCCGTCCTCACATCAATGGGACTGTTGACGTAAACCCTATCCAACGGCTCACCAAACACACTCCTGTACACTCCAAGTTTTGACGGCACGTAGAAGAATGGCCTGTACTGGTAAACTTTGTACTTTTTACCAGTATCAGTCCTCCACCAAATGCCTATATCTCTCTCGTTTACAACACGACTAGTTATGTACAAACCAACCGTCATAACCAACCCTCCACGTTCTCCATGTATGACACATAATCGTAGAGTCCCTTATCCTTCAACGCCACATCAATTAAGTCTGAGCTGTACAGATTGTAAACGTGGTCATAGAAATCCAGTAACCTCCACAGGTTGTGTAGTGTTAGTTTTACATACCAGTTGATGTCGATGTAAACGTCCTTCGTAAAATTAAACCTAGTACAGACTGGGCAATGGCACCTAACCTCAGACGAATACCTCTTGCCAATGTAGATAGCCGAATTCTGTGTGTAGAACCTTCCGTATGCCGCCGCCATGCTGTACTTGCTACTATCCATACTTATTAACTCGAAGTAATTCCTCTTCAGTAAAGCCGCACTAATTAGCATCGCACCCTCGTTACCAGCACCAAGTAAGTGTATCTTTTTAACACCGTTCTGGTAAAGGTATAGCATTTGCCTAACCATGGTGGAGTAATTTGTGGTTGGTCGAAAGGCTATTGCCACACCCTCAAGGTCATCAACGTAATCCCTTATTGCGTACTTGTACCAAATTTCAATCTGTTCTAAGGTGTCACCGTGTAGGATGCCCCACAGTGGCTTATCCACCTTATCCAACATAATCTTGTTATTCCTACCCGTCATCTTGGCGTAATCCTCAATCTTCTCAAGACTAACAGAATCCATAGTGTCGTTAACTCCTGCAGGTGCGTAGTCCAAACTTAAAGCCCAGTCCGCATACTCGTTCTGAAAGTCAATCAACTCATTAATATTTACGGACAAACCTATAGTGAAGGTTTGCAACCCACCACTATCAACGAAGACAAAGGCGTTACAGTCCTTCAACAATTCCTTCCTTAACTTAGCCTTAGTTTGTTTCGCAGAGCCATAGGATAGCATTACCTTCTTGTATGCTATTGGTGATTCGTCGCACCAGTAGATCATCTCCTTTGGTAAGCTGTGTAGCACCGCCAAGTAACTACCCGTGATAGCAGGAAAGAAGTACAAATTCACTGACTACACCTCCTTGTAACCATAACACTGTTGTTTCGTATTCCTCTCATTAACACACAGTAGTGTTTACCAGTAACCTCAACACTTAGCCGTTTTGGCTGAAGGCAGGAATGGAGTATCTCGTAAAGCAAGTTAGTGTATTCCTCCTGTACTCTGGGATACCTGGCTAAGTCCCTTGCTATTCTACTAAACTTCGACATGCCCAGTATCCTGCCATTAGGCACGTAAACGATCTCTATCTTCATGTCTACCGGAAGGAAGTGATGAGGGCATAGCATATACGTGTCATTAACTACAATCTTAACCTCTCCTTGATGGTTACTTGGGAAGGTTACACAGTACTTCTCCTTTATCTCCTCCAGTGGGATAAGGGTAGTATACTCCTCCAGCCACCTCTGCATCCTCAACGGTGTCCTGCTGAAGTGTGGGTCGCTTAGATCTACGTTTTTAAATACGTCAATAGCCCCTTTCTCTGCCATGTGCCACCACGTGTATCTGTAAGTATGCCTTGAACATTGTATACCTTTGACTTACTAGGTCAAACAACCTCGTAAACATGTTGAGGTCGCTTGTGGTTACGTAAACGGGGTAATCCCTTAACAACACGGCGTAGTCCTGCAATATCTCATCTAGGTCTTCCGGTAGCTTACTCGTTACGAACTTGAATATCGTCCTATCTGGGCTATACTCGTTATTGGCATACCTGTAATTCACTCCTGAGCTCCTCAGTTTTGGAGAGACAGCCCAGTAAACCTTGGAGTGATCACTGTTCAATGCCTTCTGTATCTCCTCGGGTATTCTAACCGTGCCATTCGTCTCTATCACAAATGCCTCGAATCTATTGTACAACTTTTTGTACAATGCATAAACTTGCGTTATGTACATCGTAGGCTCACCACCCGTTATCACAAGTACTCTAATTCCCTTCTGCTTGCTTACATCAGCCACCCACTTTGCTATACTGTCAATATCTCGTAAAGTATAGTCACCCGTGTCATAGCTGTACTTAGTGTCACACCAAACACACCTTAAGTTACAGCCGTAAAACCTAAGGAAGGTTGATGGGTAACCCCACAACGGTGGCTCGCCGTTGATACTAGTAAACACCTCGTTGACCGGTAACGCATTGGTTGTCGGCATGACTATTCCACCACTACGCTGTAGTCTATTCTGGATTTATCGTTTTCTTCCACCTTTATGGAGTAGGACTGCACTTTAGCCTTCCTTCCGTTTACCTTCTTTATTATCTCGCCAAAGGGTATGGCAGATTCAAGGTACATGGCAAGTCTTTCTGCCGATGCGTTATCCCCAACGTAATCGTTTAACGACTTGTGATCAATCCTATCAATCACCGGTTTTACGTACTCGTCCAACTCTGTAAAGTCCATATAATAACCTACCTCCGGTAATTCAGTAACATGGGCTTTGAGGCAGATTGTTATCAAGTAGTTATGCCCATGTAGATTACGGCATTTAGTGTCGTATGCCAACGCTATTCTATGTGCCATGCTAGCCCTGTAATCTTTACAAATCTCCAGTAGCCTTTGCGTCATCATTCCTCACCTAAGTCCCTTCTCACCAAGTCCCGTATGTACTCTGCATACGTCCGGCATCCCTTCTCCTTCATACTTTTATCCACCCTTGTCCTCCATTCTGACGGTAGGGACACCGTCAGAACCCACAGATCCTTCGTTTTTTCTAAACTTTTTTCTTCATACATTGAGTAAAAAGGACGACGCTAATATAAAAAGTCTGTGTTTTCTACCCAAAAACTATGGAATAAGTCAGTCATACCACCAATTATGGTATTCACAAGTATTACAGCCTATTCCCCTCTGCTTCAACACGGAACAGGAGGCGGGGAATAGCTTCTTCTGCTTTACCTTTTCATACAACTTGATGACGTGGTACTTACTTATGTTGTAGTCAAAATTCTCCCATCCCATCTTCCTCAAAATGTTGACAACGCTTTCAACATCGTAACCAAGGTAGATTAACTCAAGGGCAAACTGCGTCCTTATAAAGTGATCAGGTTTCTTAGTGTACGCCTGTCTAAAAACACAAGGACGTACGATCTCACTAACCGTACTTAGCTCCACATCGTCAATCTTGTAACTAGTAACCTCAAAGGACACATCCTTAACCTTCCTACTGTAATCTACATAAACGGTTATGTCGTACTCCTTGCCGTG
>Ga0208661_100208_pt1 | contig 12302 bp, 17 predicted proteins | sample ECHtaG_2_FD_187132 | JGI IMG/M metagenome (GOLD analysis project Ga0208661, IMG submission 187132) | Hot spring microbial mat communities from Yellowstone National Park, Wyoming, USA - ECH_C virus_MetaG (SPAdes) (version 2) | ecosystem: Environmental > Aquatic > Thermal springs > Hot (42-90C) >...
AAATTATTAAGCCTCGGTAGTGTAGTGGTCTAGCATACGAGCCTGTCACGCTTGTGACCCGGGTTCGAATCCCGGCCGAGGCGAGTCTATAAGATTTGCTTTTCTTAAAAACTTTAAAATAACTAAAGGCTCGTTCTTTAATCGCATAGAAATTAGCTTCACCGAGCTAAATTACAAAATTTTATGGTGGCGTATAGCCGCTATACCAGTTGCTTACAAAGATGACATTAGATGGCACGCCGTTGTTGCCGTTGCCACTATAGTCGTTTGCATTGCCGTTTAATGGCCACCATGCAACAAGGTTTTGTAGATCTATAGGCGCGCCGCCTATGCCTTCTAAGTAAAGCGCTTGAATTTCGTTTGCTGAAAGTGATGTGTTGTAGATTTGGACATCTGCTAGTGAGCCATCCATTACAGCGCCAGCTCCAGTACATGAAGGGCAGTAACTACCAATTGTTAAATATGTCTCTGTTCCTGGATTACTAAAACTGAACTGACAACCAGTAGGTGCTCCATTAACATAAAGTGTTGCTACCGTTCCAGAAACTACTTCTGTAACAAAATACCATCGATTCAGCGGATTACCAGAGGTACCACAACCACCATAACCTGCATTTGTAGCGTTGTGAATGAAGTATGTTATGGTAGCACTCGTTGCACCCGGATAAGTATTAGGATAGCTTTGTAATCCAATCGCACTAGATCCTCCTCCATCAGTCCACCATTCTTGATCTCCATTAGAGTTAGTAAATCCGCTAATATAAACCCAACCACTTATTGTTACTGAAGACTGTGATATAGTTGGACTTAAAGATGATACTGGAATTAATGAAGTATACCCGTTGAACTGCGCCACATACTGTGGCAACTCGCCACTGCATATTCCTTCAAGGTTTATGAAAGAAGTTGTGCCTGGACCATCAGGCCTAAACACTTGACATGAGCCAGGTGGCGCCTTCGGCGCAAATGTCATTGGATTAAAAACACCGAGCTGGAAAAGTGCAGCAAGAACAACGCTTATAATAAGAATAGCCCAGCCATAAGTCATTAAATATTCCATTGCACTTTGTGCTTTGGCTGAAGCCTTTCTTAAAGGCTTCTTCTTAAAAGTTTTCATGTCCTCACATATACTATTAAAAAAAGCAATAAAAAGGTTACTCAAAATTGCTAATGCGTTTGCTAATTCATATTCTTTACCTTGACTACCTCTTTTTTGCGGTTTCTTTTTTAAATTTTAAAATACTTAAATTGCTTGAGAGCATGTATTCGGATACAAGATCACTTATAGTAAACGATGTAATGAGCAGACCTGTGATTACAGCTAGAGGAAATGATAGCATAAAGAGCATTGCTCAGAAGATGAACAAGTATGGTGTTAATTCTGTTGTAATAGTTGACGAAAAGAATGTGCCTATTGGCATAGTCACAGAAGGCGACATTATAAGAAGACTGCTCTCAAAGAAGAGAAACCTGCTGTTTGCAAAGGCTTCACATGTTATGAGCAAGCCTGTTGTTACAATTAAGAGAGATCTTTCTCTTGAGGATGCGGCACGAATGATGGTAAATAAAAAGATAAAGAAGCTATGCGTAGTAGATGATAAAGGCTCCCTTATAGGTATAATAAGCGAAGGCGACATAGTAAAGAATGCAAGCTATCTTATAGATGTGCTTAAAGAGATCATAGAAACAGGCTACAGAAAAGAAGAAGTTTAGTTATGCAACATCTATGCTGTCTTCTGGATAGCCAAGCTTTATCAACGCCTTCTTAACCTCGTCTTTGTGCATGCCCTGCAGTTCTATAACGCCATTTTTATATGTGCCACCGCATGCGAGCATGCTCTTTAACGACTTAGCCACCTTTTCAAGCTCGTCGCCCGTTAAGCCTTCTACTATTGTCATATATTTTTGGAACTTCTTCTTCTCTACATATACCTTTATCTTCTTGGATGTTTCTCTTTCCAGTATGTCGCACACACAGAGTTCTTTTGGCAAGCCGCACTTTGGACAAATTTCAGACATTATAGCTTTACACCCCTCTCTCTTAGTAGAGTTAAAATTTGAGCAACTGTTCTTCTTAATTCCCTTACCTTTACCTTCTTGCTTGAAACGCCTGTAGAGGCAATCTTTCTCTTCTCTATACTAAGATCTAGCCTTACCTCATCAAGCTTCGCCTTCAATGCATCGTCAGATAAAGACCTTAATTCCTTAATCTTCATAAACATCACTTTGCTTCAGCAATACTCTTTGGAAGCGCAACCTCTTTAATCTCCCTGTCTGGAAATACTGTTCCAGGCTGCACTATTCTTACTGTAACACCAATAGCACCATATTTTGGATAGGCTGTAAGGTGAACTTCATCAACGAGATTCTTAACAGCACCAGCCTTTGGTATGTAGCCGTGCCTTACTTTTATTGTTCTTGCCTTTGCACCTTTTGCAGCAAGCTTACCACTTGCTATAAGCTCAGCTCCAAGCGCACCTTCAGCGATCACATCTCTTAAAACAGAATGTAATAAGCTCCTAGGGTTTGCACCCCTCTCAAGTGAGTTTGCAATATACCTTGCAATTATCCTAGGCTCAAGCTTAGGATTCTTTACTTCCGCAACACTTATCTGAGGGTTTTGTATATGGAACCTGTTCTTTATCTCTTCTGTAAGTGCATTAATTGTTTGGCCGCCGCTTCCTATTACCCTGCCAGGATTTGTAACATAAACTGTTATTCTTGTAATCACTGGCGTTTTCTGTATCTCAACTCTTGAAAAGCCGGCCTTGCTTAAATTCTTCTCCAAATACTTAGAGATTCTAAGCTTAATTAATGCATCAGCTATAAATTTTCTTTCCACAACCATCACTTCACCGCTTTATTGCTTTCTTTCATCTTTTGTTCAGTTGCTTCTTTCTTATTATCTTCTTTTTGTTTTTCCTTAGCCTCCTTTGCTTCTTTTCCGTTTTCTTTGCTTTCCTTCTTTTCCTTCTCTTTCTTTTCTTTTGCTTCTTTTTTGCTTAGCATGTTTTCAAGCTCTTTCTTCTTTATAAAATATTTCATGTTCTTTGTAAGCCATGCTTCATCCTTGCTTGCTAAGCCTATTTCAACTTTTGCGTATTCAAGATCGCTGTGCATAATTGAAGACCTTCCATACATGCCTCTTCCCCATGCTAAGGTGCCTCTAGAAGGGTATCTTCTAAGTATTCTTGTCTTGTTTGCTGCTGCGTGAACAATGTATAGGTCTTCGCCTGGCAAGCCTTTATTATCTGCATTGGCTATCGCATTTATAAGTGCTAGCCTTACCTCTTTTGCAGCCCTTACAGGATATGCACCTTTTCTACCACCAAGCTCATGCCTTGCGCCCATGTGCTTGTTGTGCCTTTTATACTCTATAGGCATTTCCATAGCTATAAGCCTGTCAAGCTTATCAAGTGCAGCGCCTGCATTCATATATCTTATTGCATCGCACACCGCGGCAAGATCCTTATAGCTAGCATTAATATCATATCTTTGCGCAAGAACGATATTTTCTGCATTTTTAATATTGAAAGAATATCTCATCACTTCACCGCTAGGAACTTACTTCCACGTGTAGCTCTTATACCTGGTGCAGAGTGAATGACACGCTTTGTTGTAAATATAAACTCGCCAAGCCTATGGCCAAGCATCTCAGGCGTAATGTAAAGTTCCTGAAACTCCTTGCCATTGAATACTGCAAACTTCTTTCCTACCCATGTAGGAAGTATAACCGCACTTCTAACGTGGGTTCTTATTATTTTATTTCCACCTTTCTTTTCAAGCTTCTCTACTTTTTTCATGAGCTGCTTTTCTCTTATGCCCATTCTCATAAGGGCCCTTCTTTGCCTTGATTTAAGCAGTTTTGCAAAATCATTCAAGCTCATGCTTTTGAGCTCTTCTAATGTCTTTCCTCTAAATGTAAAAACTCTAGCCATTTTAACCCCTCTTTCTCCTTCCTACACGCCTTGCAGCTATGTGGCCAACCTTTGCACCTGGTGGTGCACCCCTTGCCACCATGCTTGATGCACCCTTGTGGTGCTGCTTGCCACCGAATGGGTGGTCAACAGGATTCATCTTTACTCCCCTATTAACTGGCCATTTAGCATTAATTGCATGCTTAATATAATAGTTCTTTCCTGCCTTCATTATTGGCTGCATCTCCATGCCGCCACCAGCAACTGTTCCAATCTCTGCCCTGCAGTTTGCATCAAGCTCTATAGTCTTTTTGGAAGGAAGCCATACGCTTGCCTTATCACCTGCATGAGAAACGAGAGTAGCATAAGCACCAGCAGCCCTTACAAACTTGCCTCCATCTCCAGGCACTGATTCTATATTATATATAGGCATGCCGTCAGGTATTTTTGAAAGGGGCAATATGCTGCCAAGGGATATGTGCGCTTCAGGACCTTCTTCAATCTTGTCGCCTATTTTTATACCCTCAGGCGCTATAAGTATTGACTCTGAATTATCCTCGTATCTTATTCTCATAAGTGGAGCGGTGTGGCCTGGATCATCTATAAATTCAATTACCTCACCAACAGCTTTATTGGCTACGCTAGGCCTGAAAGCCACATCAGCCTTAAACGTGTTTGGTGGCTTTCTATATGCATTACTTCCTTTTCCACGCCTTTGCTGCTTTAATCTCTTGCCCAATCTTTCACCTTCATATGAGCTTTAATTTTAAGGCTATGTCGCTAGCCTTATATTGAGGACTTAGCTTAATATAAGCTTTTTTCCTATTTGAAGGCTCTCTTATTGTTGAAACCCTTGCCACCTTAACATTAAACCTTTTTTCAAATTCATCTTTTATCTCTCTTTTAGTCGCATTCATGCTAACTACATATGTGATAATATTATCTCTCTCAATCATATTTATTGCTTTTTCTGTGGCTATTGGGTATATAAGGATTGTCATCTTACCACTTGCTTTATCTTAAGCTTATTTAACTCATTTTCTAGATTCTTAACCGCAGATTCGCTCCATATAACTATTCTAGGCATAGCTCCAGGTGCAAGAAGCTCGATGTTTAGGTCTGAGAGCTTCGTATGTGCAACCCCAGGTATATTCCTGCTTGCTAAGCCTATACCATTATCATTAAGTGTTACTATAAGAATACTCTTTTTAAACTTCCTTACCCTTGAGCTTCTCCTCAGCCCCTTCCTTATCCTCGGCTCATGCGAGCTTTCTAGCTCTTCGCTCAAGCCGAGCTTCTCCAATATGCTTATAAGCTCCTTTGACTTTTTTATACTTTCTATCTTATCATCAACAACAAATGGAATATTTTTATTTACCTTATGCACTTTGCTTACAACTTCCTTATTTGCTGAACCGCCTATTGCAGAGGCAATAGCCTTTCTATACTCTTTCAGATTTATAAGTTCAACCAGCTTCTTCTCTATCTTATGTGGATGGGCACGCCTTCCCTTTACAGCAGAAGGTATTCTTCTAACATCACCCATTGCTCCTCCGCCAAGCTTTTGCCTAGGCCTTATTGCTATACCCATATGCCTGCCAGACCTATATGCACCCATTCTACCAACGTATACCGCTGTTGTCTGAAGACCAGCGAGCAGATAATGCCCCTGTGGCTGGTACTTTAAGCTCTGCTCAGCAAGAAGAGCCCTTCTTACAAGGTCTATTCTGAATGGTGTGCTAAATATGCCTGGCAATGAAATCTTTCCAGAAATTTCGCCATTGAGTGAATAAATATCCGCTTCCATGATCATGCACCTTGCTTAGAGGCTGTTGAGATATATGTAAGCTTCGGTTCTTGCTCCTTCGCCTTTGCACGCAGCGCCTTTCTTATTCTCACAAGTCTTTTTGCAGGTCCTGGAATAGAACCATCGACAATTATAAACTCATTCTTTACTATCCCGTAGTTTAAAAATCCGCCCTTCACATTTACTGTTTTAGCCTCTTCAGGGCTACCTAGCTTCAACACACGCTTATTTAATTCTGTCCTGTAATTGTAGCCCATATGCCCTGCGTGTGGTACTGTATACAAAACTTTTGGTGGATGCCAAGGACCTAGTGTTCCAACATGCCTAACCTTTCCTGTTGCTTTCCTCATTTGTCTGGCTACGCCAAATCTCTTTATAACGCCAGCCCATCCTTTTCCTTTGGTAATAGAGGTAACGTCTATATATTCGCCATTCTTAAGCACATCTTTTGCTTTTATCTCTTTTCCTATATTCTGCATTACGAATTCAAGCTTCTTTTCTAAAGAATCGCCGCCTATTGGAACCTCAAACCTCGATATCTTCTTCTTGCCAAATCCCAAATTTGATGGATCAGCAAAAAGTAATGCGGTAATGTCTACATACTTTGAAAGATCTTTCTTTACCTCTTCCAACTTTTCGGCTGGATTTTTAATATTCTTAACACCAATCTTGCCTGCAAGCTCTTTTGAGTAAAACTCTGTTGCTGGCTCCTTGTATTCCTCTTTCTTGTAAAGCCTTGCACCATAAAGGTATATTTTTGGCAATTCTAGCACAGTTGCTGCTCTTACCACCTCGCTCCCTTTAGATGGTGATTCACTATCATCAATCATGCCTACATGAGTCATTCCCACTTTATAAGCAACCAAGCCGAGAAGCAGAGGCTCGGCTATCTTCGGCCAGCTCCTTACCCTTGGGAGCTGACGCTTTGCCCTTCTATGAGGCCAGAATTCTAGAGAACCTCTTCTCATTTGTACACCTTTAAAATAAAAGGAAGAAAACTTATGAGAGATTATATTCGATCATATTTATATTATTATCGCTAAACCATTTTTAGTGGAATTTTTCTATTCTATTTCACTTACAGAGCTTATCACTCGCATCTGCTTAATTATACTACTTAAAGAAGCGATGAGCGCAACAGGGTCGTTCGCTTCTATATCTACTGTTATTTTTCCTCCTTTTTCTTCTATTTTTAACTTGCTTCTCTTATACTCTTTTGGCATATCCATTATCTTAATGTAATCCCTTGCTTTTTCTCCTAACTCAATTGTTAGATATGCCTTTATTTTAACACCTTTTTACTGAATAAATATAAAGCTACTTGTCTATTATAAACTTATCGCCGTATTCTTTCCACGGTTCTTTAAATCCAGTTTCGCCCTCTTTATAAATGTCTAATGCCTCAACACTTGCGAGAGAGCCTTCAGCAAACCTCACCTCTTCTATAAAATTGCTCAAATTATCTTCGTCGCCCTCTGCAAAAATTTCTACCGATCCATCTGGAAGGTTTCTCACCAGGCCTTTGATATTATTTTTTAATGCTCTGCCCCTAACAAAATATCTGAATCCTACACCCTGCACTATGCCTTTTGCTATAAGCCTTACCTTCATCTTTAGCCCCTGACGTTTGCTCTAACGCTAGGCCTGTTTTTATTAGTTCCAAAGCCTTTGTGCAATAGTCCACGGTGTTTTCTGCCCGAACTTGTCAAACCTCTATAAACACGCCCTTTTTGCTTTATTATATTTTGATACTCCTTATCACTTTGGATTGAAGGGTTAGACCTATCCAACAATATTACCTCATAGAACATATAGTTGCCATCCTCTCCTACATAATATGAATTAAGCACCTCTGCGTTAGAGAATTTTCTATTAGCCCTTTCCTCTGCTACACTTTGGTACGATTTTCTATAAGCAAAAAATCTTGCACTCTTTGAAGGCTTTCTACCACCCATTGGCTTCTGCCTTTTCCTGAGACCCTTCCTTACTCTCACTCTAGCAACTATAACCCCTTGCTTTGCCTTATAGCCAAGCTCTCTAGCTCTTACCAAATTAGTTGGTCGCTCTATTCTTACTACACTTTCTTCCTTCCTCCACTTTGCCAAGCGCTCTCTAAGAAGAGGGCTTCGTTCCTTATACTCTTGCTGGAATGTGGCTTTCATATACTTTGCAATTCCCATCTTAAACACCAGAAATTAGGAACAAGTAGATATTTTATTTTATGGGAAAATATTTAACTCTTCCCCTCTTAACAGCTAAGCCATTGCATCTAAAACCTGTGCAAATCCCTTCAGATAATAGTATATTGCAACATATGATGGCAAGTACTCTTCCACCTTATCAAACGGACCATAAACCTTGTTAGCCATCATCATTGCTGGTGCTTTCTCTATTTTTACCTTCATTTCTCCTTTCTTAAAGGCTATTGCATCGTTTAATGGATTAAACTTTTCCAATTCTGAAAATGAGAGCTTTTTTGCTATTAAGCCGGTGCTTCCGTGAATTGTATTGGGGAGCCTTATCACATGCGTAGTGTTGATTGTAACATTCTTATCTATAATGTCACTCTGCTTTATCACTTGTTTTTTAAGTATGTTTTCCCAGAATTCCTTTTTCTTCTTTATATAAATCATATCCCAATTCCCATTCTTTATGCCCATCTCAACAAGTGCCTTCTTCTGATAAAGATTTTTTGCAACACGTCTCTCTATGCCAAGCGCAATCAATGCATCTACCCCGCTCTCAAGTGTTTTTATAAAGTTTCTGGCAATCTTGCCGCTCCAGCCTAGGTCTGTAGGTTTAGGCCCCAGCAAAACGCCTTTCTGGCCCATCGTTGGAAAGATCTCGTTGAAGTCAAGCCCATTTCCAGAAATATAATCGGTTATCTCTTTCCGAGCATCATCTTTAAGGTTAAGAACATCTTTTGAAACTACATGCACATGATAGCCCCTGTTGCCGCTGAAATTTATCTCTATCTCATCTTTCTTAAATCCGAAATCGGGAATAAGAAAATCTTCTATAAGCTTAAAGACTTCATCTTTTGCAACGCCAAGGCAGTCTTTGCACACAAACTCTTTGCCATGCACTCTTTGGCATGGCAGGTCCATATCGGTTATATCTATATCGAAAGCGAGCTCAGCCCCTATAAGCTCTTTTCTTTCCATTGGCCTCGCGTCTGGAAATCTGTAAAGTGCAGGCGAATAATGCATGTGCATTGGCGCCTTTTCTAATACAAATGCCTTTAGCTCTGTTTCATTCTTGAAGGAAATGTGGCGCTGCACTATCTTTTGTTCAAAATCACCATATGCAAACTCCCTCTTCTCTATGTTTGTAGGTGCTATCTCTGCATTCCTATAGTATTCCCTTACCTGGCTGAGGATAAACTCCTTAACATCCATATACCCACATTCAAATTTCGTCAATTATAATATCCCATAAAAACCTTTTAAAGCATGGCATTTTAGTAATAAAGCATGCGCAACGGCAGATATGTTGTAGGTATAGACTTTGACGGCACGCTAACAGATCTAGACAGTGTGTTCAAGAAGCATTTTCCAATAGACGGACCTATAGCTGGAATTATTGAAAATATTGTGTTTTTTGCAGCTGATGTATTAAGGCTTGGCCCACATTTTTCAAAAAAAATGCTAAATGATGGTATAAGACTTAACGAAGGCTTAAAGGAGCTTATAAAAGAGCTCAGAGAAAACGGCGTGGATGTAGTAATTGTGACATCAAACAAGAATATAAAAGAGGTAAAGGAGATCCTTTCAAAGAACGGACTCGAGCTTGAAGTTTTATATTCAAGGCGTGGCGGCAAGAACGGCTTCAAGTTTATAGATATTATACTAGATGATAGCTACAGCGAAATAAAGGAAAAGGTTCTGTGGGAAGGAAGGCATAATTCTATACTCGCAGGCATGCTCAGACTTGTTGGCAGAGACGTTGCCTCATCTCCAACAGAGTTCAAAGAAATACTTAGAAGAGATATGGAGGAAAAGGCTGTAAACGTAAAGACCAACACCTATCCACAAAAGCAAACTATTTAGGAATATGTGCCTGCATCTTCTTTGCTAGCTTCAAGCACTTTTATAACGCCTTTTGCTTCTAGTTGAAAATTTACTGTTTTAAAGTGATACTTTCCAACAAAAATAGCTTTGCACTCTTCAAGTTTTTTTAATCGCCTTTTCTCTATCTATGCCATATACTGTTAATTTTATTTCCTTTGGCATGCCACCACCAGGGAGCGTTCTAGGCTTATTGCAACGTTTAAAGTTCAAGTAGCCACTTCCATAAAGGCATATAGGTAATGTCCTTGCCTTTATACTTTTCATGTGCTTCATAATTCCATGTTATAATCACCAATGAATCACATTTAAGCTCTTTGGAAGCCTTTATCAGATTTTCTATTTCCCTTTCCTTTACCTCTTCCCTTGACGATGCGTATGTAACCTGAATGAGCTGCACTACACTATTTCCTTTTTTAATAATAAAGTCAACTTCGTGGTTTTGGTAATCCTGCCAATAGTAGATACTTTCTTTTTCATATCTTCTTATCAGTTCCAGCGCAACTATATTTTCCATAAGCTTATCCTTTTGCTCTAAGAACTTAAAGCCTAGAGCAGAGTAGAAGCCTGCATCTATAACATAGATCTTCCTGAGACTTCGCTCTTGCTCCCTTTTCGAAAAGCTGAATTTCTTTACCAATACAAACAAGTATGCGTTTGAAAAATATTCAAGAAATCTTTCAACAGTACGAAGGCTAACGCCATAGGTATTTGCAAGATTCCTCATAGAAATAATGGTTGAGATATTTGATAAGCAGTCCTTGGCTATCGCTTCTATTTGTGGGACACGCTTGATCTTATACCTTTTGACTATGTCCTTTATTAGTATGTCTTCAAAATAGTTTCTGAGCATGCTGGGCTTTACTACATCGTCACTCGCTAACACTACCTCTGGAAAGCCACCATATTGCATGTATTCGTTAAATGCATTAAGTATCAAGAGCCTGTTCTTTTCTATTTCAAGTGGTTTATGCGAAGCAATGCCTTTGAAATCTAAAAACTCTGAAAATGATAAAGGATATACCTCCAAGTCGATATGCCTGCCTGTAAGTGTTGTCGCATATTCTTCACTTAGAAGCTGAGATGAAGAGCCAGTTACAATGCATTTTGTGCCTTTTGCCTCTACTACATATCTGGCAAAGCGCTCCCAGCCTTTTGCGTGCTGTGCCTCGTCTATAACTACAAGCGAAGGCCCTTTTGGATTTACATAGCTAAAATAAGCCTCAAAGGAATCCATTAAAAATTGCGAATCTATATTAAAAGGTATTCTCGGATCCTCAAGATTTATGATCAGAGAATTCCCCTCTAGCCCTTGCTCTTGTATGAGCTTAAGCACAATGCTGGACTTACCTGCACGCCTAACCCCCTTAACCACATTAACTAGTGGAGCCTCAAGATTGCGCTTGAGCGTGCTTACAGCCCTTCTTCCGCGAAGCTCTTTTTTAAAATTTCCCCAAAAGTTATAATCGCTTAATATCTCAATAATCTTGCTTGCTTCCATAGTATCAATACTAATATGAAGGATAAGTATTAAAATTTGACTCATGTATGAGTCACTTTATTATGAATTTGACTCATGTATGAGTCACTTTAAATGCACATAGGCACTGAACTATCTGAAAGCCAGCATACAAACGTGACATTATCCCACCTATAAATGGCATGGGCTTCCCAACAGAAAACCAATACAGATCTCATTCTTTCAACATAAGATTTTAATCAAATAATTTTATCATGACAGGTTTTTTCCTCTTTATTTCCTTTAACATGTAGTATATAGCTAGAAGAAGTATGATTAGTATGGCCCCAATCAAAAGGCTCTCTTTTGGCATTCCAAAAAGGAAGGCAAACAGAAATATTATTGTGATTATTGTAAGGTAAGGATATAATGGCATAGAAAAACTTGCTTCAGAGCCACTTCTTCTAAAGTGTATTAGGGCAAAGCTGGCCATTATATAAGAGAAGAGAAGGCCGAAATTACTTATAGCAGCAATTGTGTATATGTTCCCAGAAAATAGCATAATAACGCCGATTATCGCAGAGGCTATAACACTGTTTACCGCCACATCGCTTTCTTCATTGTACTTCCTGAAAATTCTTGGCAGAAGCTTATCCTTGCTTATCTGATAAAGCATCCTAGATGAGCTAAGTATCATTGCTATTGTTGCAGAGGTTGTAGCTATTAATGCACCTATGTCTACAGTGATAAAAAGCCACTGCGGTGCATGTGATGCCTTCAACGCAAAGGAGAGAGGGTCGCCACTTATCTTATATTCTGAAGCAGGCATAAGCGCAAGAAGAGAAAATACAACTAGAACATAAAGGACAAGACTTATCACTGTTGCAAGTATTATAGCTTTAGCAGCGCCATTTTTGCCTCTTATTCTAGAAGTAAATGTTGAGATTGATTGAAAGCCAGAGTACGCAAAAAATATTACCACACTCGCTGAGAAAACAGAAAACACAATATTGTTAGGTGCAGAGAAATTTGAGATAGAGAAGGTTTTATTC
>Ga0208661_100229_pt1 | contig 11701 bp, 9 predicted proteins | sample ECHtaG_2_FD_187132 | JGI IMG/M metagenome (GOLD analysis project Ga0208661, IMG submission 187132) | Hot spring microbial mat communities from Yellowstone National Park, Wyoming, USA - ECH_C virus_MetaG (SPAdes) (version 2) | ecosystem: Environmental > Aquatic > Thermal springs > Hot (42-90C) >...
GTATATGCAGAGCGAAAGCTATATGGAGAAGATTGATTACGCTGCACCTATGGCTTATAGCGACCTTTACGTAGCTGCTGTAGAGGAAGCTATGGGTATACATCCAAAAGAAAGAGCGAAGTATGTAAGGCTTATATTGCTGGAATTCCAGAGGATTGCCAGCCATCTGCTCTGGCTAGGTACATTTTGTAATGATCTGGGCCAGATGTTTACAATGTTTATGTGGACCATGAAAGACAGGGATCTTGTCTTAAACCTTTTGCAGGATGTTACAGGAAGCAGGATGTTCTATGTTAATATGCGCCTTGGTGGCGTTTCTATAGATCTGCCGCCAAACTTTGAAGAGCATGCAAATAAATTGCTTGATTATTTAGAGAAAAGATTTAAGGATTATGAGGCATTTCTTGAGAAAAACCCTGTTTTTATAGAAAGAACAAAAGGTGTTGGCATATTAAAAAGGGAAGATGCAATAGCCTTGGGAGTTACAGGACCTGTGCTTAGAGCTTCAGGCGTAAACTTTGATGTAAGAAGAGATTATGCCTATTATGTGTATGAGAAGCTTCATTTCATACCGCAAGTCCAAACTAGAGGAGACTCTTTTGCTAGATATAAAGTAAGAATGCAAGAGATGAAGGAAAGTATAAAGCTTATTAGGGATGCGCTCAAGCTTATGCCTGAGGGCGATGCACTTGGAATGCCCATAAAGCTCATCTCGCCACCTGTAAAGGAAAGCGAAGTTATAGTAAGAAGGGAGCTACCAAGGGGTGAAGGTATGATTTTCATGGTTACTGACAAGCAAAGGCCCTATAGGCTTGCGATAAGGGCGCCAGCTTTTATAAACCTGTCAGCGCTTAGATACATTGCAAAAGGCGCAAGGTATGCAGATCTTTTCTCAATACTAGGTAGCCTAGATCTGGTGATGGCCGATGTTGATAGATAGCATTGGAAGGTTAATTGTTGAAGTTATTGCAATCTTCATACTTATTGTATTCTTTGACTATACTTTCGGTTGGCTTGAAAGAAAGAGTATTGCAAAGGCGCAGTTCAGGCATGGCCCAACTTATGTAGGCAAATTTGGGATTTTGCAGAACCTTGCAGATATAGTAAAACTTTTAGCAAAAGAGAATATTATACCAAAGAACGCCGACAAGCTTGTTTTCTCCACAGTGCCGCCATTAATTCTTGCCTTATTTATTTTTCTTATATATCTTTTACCTTTTTCGAGTAGCTTAGGTGTAGATATAAGCATTGGGCTTCTAGCCGTATTTGTACTTCTTTCATTTGCCCCGCTTCTTATCTTTCTTACAGGCGCTGCAAGTGGGAACAAATTCTCTTTAATAAGTGCACAAAGGTCTGTGATAATGAGTCTCGCTTATGAGGTGCCGCTTATACTTTCTGTTGCAGCGGTTGCACTTTATGCTAGCAGCTTTAACATAGCAAATATAGTAAATAGCCAAGCAAGAATACCGTTTATAGTGCTTATGCCCATCGGTTTTGTTGTATTCTTTATAGCGATGCTTGCAGAGCTTGAGAGGCCACCTTTTGACTTAAGAGAAGCAGATAGCGAGCTTATAGCAGGCTGGCTTGTTGATGTGGGAGCACCATACTATGCCATAGCCTTGTTTGTTGATTATACCAGAATGTTCCTTGGCTCTCTTTTAATCTCGCTCCTCTTCCTAGGTGGCTGGCTTGGACCTTATTTGCCAGGCTTGATATGGCTTCTAATAAAAGCATTTGTTGTTGCTGTTGTTATAGTTATAATAAGAGCTACAACTGTTAGGATGAGGCTTGACAGGCTTATGAGGTTTGGGTGGTTTTGGCTCTTGCCATTTGCTGTGTTAAATATTATATTAACTTTTGTGTTGTTTGTAAAATAAGGTGCGGATATGCTTAGACCTATAATCGAAACAATAAAAGCCCTTGGCGAGGATAGGTTCACCACAACCTTTCCTGAAGAGAAGGAAAGGCAGCCCGATAATTACAGGGGCCTTCATAGACTTGACATCGAAACATGCGTAAGCTGCGGTGCGTGCGAAAGAATATGCCCAAACAAAACAATAACAATGGTAGATGCGAACACATCGAAAGGAAGAAGAAAACTCCCACAAATAGACCTGGAGAGGTGTCTTTTCTGCGGCCTATGCGAAGAGGTTTGCCCTACACATGCCCTTACACTTACCAAAAATTATGAATACACAGAATTTGACAGAAGGCGCTTCACAAGAAGGCCTGAAGAACTGAGGTGAAAGATTGCTTGGAATAGAAGTTTTAACCTTTGTGCTCATCGCAATTTTCACGCTAGGGTCAGCCTTTTTTGTATACCTATCAAAATCGATAATGAGATCTGCTATAGCGCTTGCGATCACTTTCTTTGGCGGATCGCTTGCAATACTCTTTACTGGCGAGAGCATTCTTGCACTCATGCAGCTCTTAATATTCGTTGGTGGATTATCAACATATTTTATAATAACACTTTCTTTAGAGCGTGAAAAGAGTAGAAATGCAAACCTAATATATTTCTCTATACTTGCGATCGTAATTGCCTCTTCACTAATTATAATGTTTATGCAGTCAAGTGAACCTGCAAATGCGCAAATAATACAAAACGGCTTTCTGACAAGCTTTACGAACAGCGAGGAAAACACATATTATCTTCTATACATTATTGCATTTCTCCCGTTTGCTGGAGCAATAGGTAGTATAATTCTTATAAGGAGGTTTGTGAGGGCGTTGAAATGATGCTACTGCTTTATCTAAGCATTGCCCTTGTTGGAATGGGGCTTGCTGGAGTGATTGCTAGCCGTAACATTATATTAACAGTATTCTCTATTGAGATTATATTTCTTGCAAGCATTGTATTCTTAGCATATGGTATTACATACAACCAAAGCGCGTATGGTTCTGAAATGATTTTAGCTATATGGGCTGTTGCAGCATTGGATGCGATGGTACTTGTGGTTATTTATTTGATACTAGGGCGCATAGGTTCAAAGTTTAACATAAAGGAATTTTTGGAATTCAAGGGATAGAGATGATTGCACTTATATTACTAATACCTTTGCTCGTTGCTCTGCCAATCATAGCTTTAATGAGAGAAAGCAAAAGAATAGCATATACAGCAATCGCTGCGAGCATAGTAAGCCTTGCGCTTCTTCCTTTTGTTAACCTAGGAACCTTTAGCATAGATTGGTTTAATGTAGGGGGTTTTGAATTTAACCTTGTTAGCTCTGTTTCAGAATTAAATATTGTACTTCTTATACTTGTATTACTTTTAGCACCATTTATATACACATATTCTCTTGGTTACATTAAAAACAGAAGCGAGTTCAAACGATACTATATTGAGATGGTAGCGTTCACTGTTGCTATGGCTTCATTTGCAATCGCAGGCAATTTTATCCTTCTTTTTTTGGCATGGGAATTCCTTAGCATTACTAGCTATCTTCTCATAGGCTTTTGGTATAGAAAGAGGAATGCCTCCCTCGCTGCAAGAAAGGCGGTTACAATTGTATTCATAGGCGACATTTCACTACTTGCATCAATAGCCTTGTTTTGGAATGTTTATGGCACGCTTACATTCTCAAGCATAAATGCTGCAGGTGGAATAGGGTCTAGCGCGGCTGCGATTTTACTTATAATAGCAATATTTACCAAATCAGCACAGTTTCCATTTAATGAGTGGCTACCCGACGCAATGGAAGGCCCTGTTCCTGTTTCTGCATATCTGCATTCTGCAACAATGGTAAAGGCTGGCGTGTTTGCAGCAATGGTGCTATTTCCAATCTTTGCACATACGCACACGCTTATTTATTTTCTAACCATAGGAATGCTAACAGCAGTGATAGCGACAACAAATGCAATGAGGGAAAAACACATCAAAAGGGTCTTGGCATATTCGACTGTTCAAGAGCTAGCACTTATGCTAAGTGCTATCGGGGTTGGTGCACTCGGGGCTGCACTTTATTTCTTCTTTGCACAAGCATTCTACAAAGCACTTCTCTTCTTTAGCTCAGGAGTAATGATGGATGCAAATGAAAGTGAAAATATAGATTCTATATATGGCCTTAAAAAGAACAAGCTTGTCTTCCTCTCTACTATATTCGGCGTTTTGGCACTTGCAGGATTTATACCTTTTGACGGCTTCTTCTCGAGCGTTACGATAGGCAGCTCATTCTCAACAAATCTGTTTGCATATATAATAATAAGCCTCATAAGCATTGCCACAAGCTTTTTCATATTCAGATGGTTCTTTGCTGTTTCAAAAGATACAAAAAACAGAAATATAATAGCAAGTTATAGAATCCAGCCAAGGAGCATGCTCATAAGCATTGCATCACTTGCGGTAATACTACTTATTGCGAGCATTGTATTCTTCTACTTCGGCAAGTTTGGATATAAGCTTAGTTTAAACTTGGGCGAAGCGCTTATCGAAACCATTCTTGTAATTATAGGCTTTGGGATAAGCTATGCAGTATATGAAAAGAGAAAGTTTTCAATAAAGTCAAACTTTTTGGATAAAATAGCATATAATAGTGTTGCGATTAATGTATTTTACAACTGGTTTGCAGAATTTATTTACAAGATGAGCGAGGGCATAGGCATATTTGACCTTTATATAAATGACTTGTTTGACTGGATTGGGCATATAGCTGTAAGGCTTGGAGATATTACAAGAAATTTGGCAAACGGAGATATCAGCTTCTATGCGTTGATTATTGTAGTAAGCATAATTGCGATAGGTGCATTGGTGTTGTTTATATGATTCCGACATTGCTAATAATGGTGCTTCTCCCGCTTGCAGGGCTTCTTGGCATAGTGGGCTTTAGGAAAGGTATTTGCAAAATTGCACTTAGCATTGCTGTGCTTGAGCTACTCCTCTTTATTTATGCGGTCTACACGCTTTCGCATTCTGGCCCATTTAATGAAAGCTATCCTTTTATACCGAAGCTAGGAATTAATTTTGAATTTTCACTTAACAATCTCAATTTTGTATTTGTATTTCTTTCTGTTATTGTCTTTACTGCTGCGTCTGCCACAAGTGCATTCTTTACAAAGGAAGAGCGCATAGGCTATTACTCTCTTTTCATGCTTGTTGAAAGTGGTGTACTGGGAATGTTCCTTTCAGGCAATCTAGTTATATTATACCTCTTCTGGGACCTTTCAATAATTGCGCTATTCTTTATGCTCTTCCATTTTGGTGGTTATGATAGAAGATATGCCTCTATAAAATTCATTATTTATTCGCTGCTTTCAAGCTCGCTTCTTCTTATTGGAATAATAATGGTTTACTTTTATCTCCCCATGCACAGTTTTGAGATTTCGCAGCTCATGAGTAGTGGCTACCTTATACCAAAGCCGTTCCAAATTGCAATATTTGTCTTGCTTATGCTCGCTTTCATTATAAAGATGCCCGCATTTCCTCTCCATTCATGGGCTCCCGATGCGTATTCAGAATCTACACCAGAAGGTGCAATGCTGCTTGCCGGTGTGCTTTCAAAATTTGGTGTATATGGTATGCTCCTTCTATTTATCTCAATGCCTATAGCAAAAGAGTATTCATTTTATTTTGCAGTTTTATTTGCATTTTCATCAATCTACTCCTCTGCTATCGCTCTTGTGCAAAAGAATCTTAAGAGAATGCTTTCATATTTGAGCATAAGCGAAATTGGCATTATAGGCTTTGCAATAACAACAGCAAATATTATTGGGCTTAATGGAGCACTGTTTGGCTCTTTCAGCCATGCACTTATAATAAGCCTTCTCTTCCTTCTAACTTTTAGCATAGAAAAGGTGTTTGGCACCACTATATTGCAAAGGCTCAGCGGCATACTAAATGGCTATCGCGTGTTAGGCTACTCTTTCCTTTTTGCAATACTTGCTACAATAGGCTTGCCACTAACTACAGGTTTTATAACAGACATTCTTGTATTAATTGGTGGTGCTAGAAGCTTTGGCCTGCTCATACTTGTTCCTGCTTTGGCAATAATTGTAAACGCTTCTTATCTCTTCTGGACATATGAAAAAAGCTTTTTAACAGGTGAAAGCAGTGAGATTTTTGAAGCACTTGATAAAAATGTCTATATTGCCATATTGCTTCTTATAACCCTTATAATTGCATTAGGGGTTTTCCCTTCAATTATTCTTAATTATATAGGTGTAATCATATGATAAGCTTATTTGATATGCTTGCACTTAGCGTCGCGCTTTTTTTAGTCTTAAACATACTTGCGAGGCTTGCAAACAAGAAAAAGCTACATTTTGCGATAACGTTTTTCCTCCTTGCTCTAATACTTGCAATTCTCTCATTAATGCTTTATTATAAAGATTTCGGCATGCACATGGGTTTCATTAATGCTAGCCAATTTTCTGTGCTTATTGCCGCAATATTAACAATGGGTATGATTGTTGTACAACTAATAGCATATGAGGAACAAGTATATACGGATTTCTCTCTTCTCTCTAGCTTCTCATATACCGGAATACTTCTCGTGGTAATGTCTAGCAATGTTGTTACTATTTTTATAGGATTAGCACTTTTAACTGTCCCAACTGTATTTGCGCTGCTTCTTTCTAGAAAATGGATAGAGGCCGGTTTAAAGTATTTTATAGTTACAGCTCTTTCAGCGAGCTTGTTTGCATTTGGAGCAGCAACGTTGTTCTTTTCTACAGGAAACTTGCAGCTAAGCGAACAAGGCTATAGCTTAGATAGCTTAGTTGCATTTATCTTCTTCATAACTTCGATAAGCATAGAGGCAGGCATATTTCCATTTAATCTGTGGATTCCAGATGTTTACCAGGGTGCTCCCGCATTCATAACATCGATGCTTGGTGGCTTGAACAAGAAGGTTGGGCTTATCGCACTTATTTATATTTCGATACTGATGTTCCCATTCATCTCACAGAATCTTTTACTTATGTTTGCTGTGCTTACAATGTTTTATGGCAATCTTGCTGCGTTGGTTCAAAAGAATGTAAAGAGGATCCTTGCTTATTCATCTATTTCGCAGGTTGGCTACATATTAATAGGCATTGCTTCGATGAGTAAATATGGCGTTGCTGCGAGCACGTTCCAGATATTCGCGCATGTATTTGCATTTATAGGGGTTTTTGCTGTTGTGACTTTCCTCGAAAGAAAAGGAAGAAAAGAGGTAATAGATTATATAGGGCTTAATAAAGAGAATAGGCTTGCTTCTTTTGCACTCTCGCTAATGCTTCTTTCAATGATAGGCATGCCTTTTACAGCAGGATTTGTAGGCAAATTCCTTCTTTTCTCAAGCGCCATCTATTCCAATCTTGCCTGGCTTGCTGTGCTCGGCATAATAAACAGTGTGATCTCAATCTATTATTATGCAAAAATCATAATTGCTGTATATACAAACAGAGAAGGGGCTAAACCCATTAGGCTTGGAGCCCCTATATCCATTGCTTTACTTATCTCTATTGCAATTATACTGGTATTTGGCATATATCCTGGCCCGCTATTTAATATGATGCAAGCTGCTGCCTCATCACTATAAAAATTTAAGGATATTTTGCTGAATAAATATTATGGCTGAAGAAAGCAAAGAAGAGATTGATGCTTATTCTGGCATGATAAGCAGAGAAGCGGCTTCGAATCTGGCAAAACCTAGAAAGATTAAGGTAGAAGACATTTTATCAGGCAATGTTAGCGAGGGAGAACTTGTTGATATAGAAGATTATGTTTATAGAGTATTTAACCCTAGGCGCTTTGAGAAAGATGGAAAAGAAAGGCATGTAAGAACCATTATATTAGGTAATGCTGAGAAGAGCGTGAGGGTAACACTCTGGGACAAGTCATCTGCACTTGTCGATTTGATTCCTATTGAAAGACAGGATAAAGTATATATAAACAATTTGCTTGTAAGAAAAGGCCTTAATGAACTTGAGCTCTCAAGCAGAGGAAACACCTTCTTTACGCGCATTGCTGCTTCTAATACAGGTATAAGTGACTTCTCTGGTCTTGCAGCAGGCGAGAACAATATAGATATATTGGCAAAGGTTGTTGCAATCGGTCCTACAAAATACTTTGATGACCAGAATGGCAAGCAGAGGAAGGTTGCGAGATGTACATTAAGTGATGGACTAGTAAATCTAAGCGCAGCCTTCTGGGATTCGTCATGCGAATATATAAGCACTGCACATCCAGGGGATTATATAAAGATAGAGTTTGGTTCTGTAAAGGAGAATAATGGATTGGAGATAAATGCTGGAAACTTCTCAAGAGTAGTTGCAAATAAATTGTTTAAAAATAGAATGAAGTGGCTTAAAGGTTAACGCTGCCCGTAAGTAGACAAGAAAGAGAGATATTTGCCCATAATCATGCTTGGCGCTGATGGCTTCGTCTTTTCTATAAGCGCGGTAAGGTCTGCCATGCTTATCTTAACCTCTGTGTGCATAGTGACTGATTTTTCAAGCGCGTTCATCTTTGCCTGCCTACAAAGATTTGCTATATCTGCACCGGTAAAGCCTGGTGTCATGTTGCCAAGCTTTTGAAAATCAATATCCTCCGCCAGCGGTGCTTTCTTAAGATAGAGCTGGAAAAGCTCTGCACGTTGCTCTTCATTAGGTGGTGGCACAAAAATAAGCTTGTCAAACCTGCCAGACCTGAGAAGCGCTGGATCGAGTGCATCTGGCCTGTTTGTTGCACCTACAAGGACTATGCTTCGTGCTGACTTAATGCCATCGAGCTCCTGCAAGAATTCGCCTGTGAGCTCAACACCCAATTCACTTGCAGCCTCTCTATTAGGCACAACCGCATCTATCTCGTCTACGAATATTATAGATGGTGTATTTTCTTTAGCCCTGTTGAAGGCTTCCTTTATTGTTAGCACAGCTTTATCTAAACCTGTTTGTGCTATCTCTGCACCAGAAAGAAGTATCATATGCACATCCCCTATTTCTGAAGCAACTGCACGCATAAGCATAGTTTTGCCTGTGCCTGGTGGGCCAAAGAGGAGAATGCCCCTTATATTTTCAACATCATACTTCTTTACTAGATCTGGATGTAATATTGGTATTTCTACTGCTTCATAGATAGCGCGCTTCGCCTCCTCTAGGCCAATAACATCCTCTAGTGAGACCTTTTCTTCAGCTTCTTTCTCGAGCTTTTCTGGGTGCAGCCTTCTTTCATAATCAAGCTTGAATGTTGTATATTCTTCAAGCCGGCTAAGAGAAGTTGAAGGTTTTGTCATCTTTATAACATTTATCAGATCGTTCATTGTAATTTCTAGTATTTTATTCATCGAAGTAGCTTCCTCTGCCACTTCCCTTGCAGCCTCGTCACAAACATTCTTTATGTCTGCACCTGAGTATCTTTCTGTAAGTTCAGCGAGCTTATCGTAGTCTATATCATTTCCGACAGGCAGCTTGCTTAAGTAATATCTAAATATCTCAGCCCTTCCGTGCGCATCAGGAAGGGGCATGTAAATGAGCTTATCGAACCTGCCAGGCCTTAGCAAGCTTGGATCAAGCATGTTTGGTACGTTTGTTGCACCCACTATGACCACATTATCGATCTTTTGGAAACCATCCATCTCGCTAAGAAGAGTTGAAAGTATCTCCTTTCCTGTTTCTGTTGTCTGCACTTCTCTATTGCCAGCTATTTCATCAATCTCATCAAAGAAGAGCACACATGGTGCATGCTTCTTAGCTGTTGCAAATATCCTAGAAATTGCTTGTGCACTTTCGCCAGCGTATGGCGATATTATAGATGAAGCCTTAACATAAAAGAAGCCTGCTCTAATCTCATTTGCTATGGCGCGCATTATTAATGTTTTGCCTGTGCCTGGTGGGCCAAAGAGAAGAATGCCTTTAGCAGGCTTTACCCCGTATGCTCCTGCAATCTCCCTATGCTCAATAGGCGAGATTATCGCTGTTTTAAGCTCTTCCTTTGTCTCTTCGTAGTTCGCAACATCATCAAGTGTTTCTTTCGAACCGCTTGTAAGATCTTCGAATCCTTCTCCAAACTTTGCTCTAAAATCTTGCTTCATCACATCAAGTGCCCTTATTATAGGTATGTCGTTAATCTCGGAGACGAGTAGTATAAGTGGTGTTATCAAGAAACCTATGAAAGGATACAGCGAATAAGGCTTATTTGATAAGTATGATAGACCAACATAAGTTACTGGTATTAGAATACTAAATAAGCTCGCAATACTACCCTTGTATTTTGACCTACTACTTATAACGTAGTTGCTAATTATAAATACTAGTATAACCCAGACAGCAAGCTCAATTAAAACGTTTATAGGCTGTGAGGCTATAGATACTATAGAAAGGGAGAGAGCATTTACTATTCCGCCGGTAACCTTAAAGCTGAAAAACTCGCCTACCGCACTAGACCATGCAGAGCTAAGGTTGGAAAGAGAAGCTACTTGTTTACTTGGAACAAGATAAGTTGCATAAGCGCTGCTTGAAATTGCTGAATGTGCAAGTGTTGCATTAAAGGCTATCGCTCCTGTATTCTGCAAGCCGGTAAGTCCAGAAACAATTGCAATGATTAATACAGCAACCGCTGCGCTTATTATGCCTCGTTTTGTGCCCACAATCATTATTGTAAGAACAAAAGCAGGAATTTCAATGAAATAGCCTAAGCCTGAAAAAGGAAGTACAGTAAGCATATAAATAAATGTTATCGTTCTGTAATGCTTAAAGCCGAAAAGGAAGGCAACACCCATAAAGAGCATGAAGAGCCAAGCAAGAAGTGGGGTTTGATATATAAACATAGGCAACGATTCAAAGAAAAGAGCCATCAGCCCTATTAACGGATGAATCATCGTTAGTACAAAGGTTAAGATAAGAAGAACTATTATTATTGGAAGGGGCAAGAATGGTGCTGCAAAAGATATACTTGCGAGTGCGAATGAAGTGGCAAGAGCATCTGGAAAATTTTTATGTGATGCAAACTGTCTTAAAAGGTCCTTTAACCAATAAATATAAAGCGGAGCTTTTCTTTTAACCACGATCTTTCTTTTTTTATCAGGCTTTTTAGTGCTTGAATTTTTCAAATCCTGCTTAGGCTTAGGGTTTGTCGCCTTGGATTCTCCACGCTGAATGTTCGGCATAATTTTTATAGCTATCTATAGATATATTAATATTAGTTTTTACCCGTTGTAGCTCAATGGCTAGAGCGGCCGGCTGTAGCTTGACACCTTTTGTTTGTCAAAAGGATACCGGCAGGTTGGGTGTTCGACTCACCCCAACGGGAAATGATGCTTGCACAGTAATAGGCATTCTTTCGCGGTGTATATGTGAAAAACTGTATTTTTTGCAAAATAGTTGAAGGAAAGGAAAAGTCCTTTAAACTATACGAAGATAAAAAGTATATAGCAATACTTGACCGTTTTCCAAATATAATGGGTCAGACACTTGTAATAACTAAAGATCACATAAACAGCTATGCGTTTGATCTTTCAGAGAAGGAGCTCTGCGAGCTTATGAAGGTAACTAAAAAAGTAGCGAAGATGCTCGAGAAAGGGCTAAAAGTAAAAAGAGTGCATATGGTTATAGAAGGCACTGCGATAAACCACTTGCATGTAAAGCTTTATCCAGCAATAGGTATGAAGAGCAAGAATAAGAAGCTTATCGCTGATGATCGCATATACTTTGATGAATATAAGGGCTATATTACAACACTTTTAGGACCAAAGGCAGATGAAAAAGATTTAAAAGAAGTACAAAA
>Ga0208661_100239_pt1 | contig 11466 bp, 7 predicted proteins | sample ECHtaG_2_FD_187132 | JGI IMG/M metagenome (GOLD analysis project Ga0208661, IMG submission 187132) | Hot spring microbial mat communities from Yellowstone National Park, Wyoming, USA - ECH_C virus_MetaG (SPAdes) (version 2) | ecosystem: Environmental > Aquatic > Thermal springs > Hot (42-90C) >...
GCCCACTTCGCGGTGTTCCCGGAGGCGCTTGTGGAGCCCCTGGTGGTGGCGGGTTCGCCTCCCGGCGGCGTGGTCCTCGACCCCTTCGCCGGCTCGGGTACCGTGGGTGTGGCGGCTAAGCGCCTCGGCCGCAGCTCCGTGCTCATCGAGCTCTCAGGGGAATACGTCAAAATAATCAAGCGGAGAATCGGATCGTCTGCCGGCAACTTCAGGCTCATCGAGAAGGATGCCGGCTGATATGGGTCGAGGGCCTCAGGAGGATTCCCCTAGCGGAGACTGGGAACCCCATCGGGTACGACTAAGGCGGAGAGAAGGGTGGACGAGAAGAATGAGGCCCTCTATGAGTTGGAGTCTCCCCGCAGGCTGACGGCTCCCCGCCCCTAGGGCGGAGGCTTCTTAGTGTGGGGCGGTGAACCATTAGCGGGGCCTCCCATAGCGGCCCGTAACAGTCCTCGGTGCCCCCGCCGCCCCGTAGGAACTCTTCGCTTCAACGCCCACCCATATTGCGCCGCGGTTCAGGCCTGAACCGCGCGGCCAACGTGGAACCCAGCCCGACCATCTTTTCACACCAGAGGCCCCGTCCGTGAGTGAGGGAGGGCGGGGTGGTTTACCCACGCTCATGGGGGCGTCCGCCTCATCTCTGCTCTGAATCCGCGGCTCGCAGCCCAAGTGCGCGGCGCCTCTCATCCACGTCGCCGAGTCGGGGGATCGCGCCCGCCACCCGGATTTTGCCAAGCCAGGGGACTGGAAGAATAGGAAAAAGAGGGGGGGGAATCGCTTGGCCGGTGCCCTTTCCGAGGCTACCGCTGCAGGCCCTGCCCTGAATAAAGCTCCTTCAGAAAAGCCCTGATCTCTTCGACGTCGCTCACCACGGCCAGCCTGGAGCCGTCCTTCCTCAGCAGGAAGACGGCTTCGCCTGCATGCGGGTCGCGTATGGAGAGTGCGTAGTACTCACCGCTTGGTGTTTTCGCCGGGACGAGGAGTATCTCCGTGCTCTTCTTGTTGAAGCCAAGGAAGTCGGCCGCCTTCTCCACACTCGGCGTGTACATGCCGCCCTTCATGGTGCCTATCCTGTGAAGGGGAATATTCGTCACGTCGTTCACCGCTGGGTCGAACACTAGCGACTCTACCCCGCTCACCGAGCTCACCTTCCTCTCTTCGTTCTCCGAGATATACTCGAGGAGGGCTTCCTGCTCTACTGCTCCACTCACATGAACCACCAAAGGGAAAACGCCTTAAGTTTTTTAAACACCACGCAGTTGAGCATTGGATGCCCTGTGTGGGAGCAGGTGGACTGGGTTGAGCGGCCGCCTAGGACGAGGAGGACGGCGTTCGCCATGTCATTCGGTGCGGGCACATTGATGCTCGTCCTCGACATCTTCTCACTCATGCTGGGCGAGCCACCCGACTCGTGGGCGGCCACCCTTGGGGTACTCCTTTTATGCTTCTCACCGATGCTCCTCTCCGACTCCCACGCCGCGTGGGGGGCCGTATCGGCGGCGCTCTCATCGGGCGCGGTCTTCGCGTTCCCCTTCTCCTTAGCGACCGCGTTCACGGCTTTCCTCGGCATCTCCGGGGGCTTGCTCGCCGTGTTTTCGGAGTGAGCCCCTGGGTTTCACTCTACGTAGACATATGTTGGATCAGAGCCGGAGGATCTAGGGCTGGGTCCACAACCGGATTTTTCTTTAGGTCTTCTCTAGGTTTCCGCCTTTCGATGAAGAGCGAAAAAGTAAACAGTTTACTTTTTCAGTTTACTTTTAAGTGTTTATATCTCCTCCCGCATCATGACTACCCATGAGAGGCCGCAGAGGTATGGAAGAGGAGGAGGAACTCAAACAAAGAATACGCGCCCTCCTAAAAGAGGGAAAAACATTCAAAGAAATAGAGCAAGAAACGGGAGCAAGCCGCCGCACCATCGCCAAAGTGGAGAAACAGATGCAGAGGGAGGAAGTGGGCCACCGTTCACCCCTAGAAGCCAGCCCAGGCGCACAGGGGAACCAGGACGAGGATGAATGCGAGGAGGAGATAGACGAGGAGGAGGCCGCTAGGCAACTCGAAGCCATTGATAAAGCCGCGGGGAACACAGCTCTAAACGTGGTAATCTCAAAAGTAAAAACAAAAGCGAAGTTTGAAGTCAACGACATATACCAGCTCGGCCTAGTTCTCAAAGATGTGCTTCAGAGTGAAGCGGGCAAAGAGTACTACCAAGCGGCTGAAAAATCTGGCCTGCCCTTGGAGGAGTGGATCCGACAAACACTCCAAGAAGGGCTCTGGTACCGCTACTTCCTCACGTACGCAATCTGGAGGCACCCAGACCTCTACGAGGCCATCAACTGGAGCCTCGACGGTTCCAAGCTTTGGCCAGGAGTGGCGCTACCAGCTTCTCAAACAAGAGTACGAAAACTCTACGAATTAGGTGAGTGGAAATGAGAACCCGGTACAAAGTGATTATCGGCGTGGCTGTCGCGCTCGCCGCGGAGGTGGTGAAGTCGGAGTGAAGTCTTTCAGTGATGCTTTGAAGGACGGTAGCGTTAAACTCAGAGACTACGTTGAGAGAGCCGCCCAGACTGGCGCACTGGATGATAGGCTGTTCGCGGTGGACCTATCCAAAGCGGACGCGGTTGACGCCGCTGAGTTCTTCGATAGAACCGAGCTTGTGAAAAACCTTGAGACGCTTGTGCGCCAAGTGCTACGCCGGGTTTCCCAGGGTTCGGGTAACGCCGTGTACCTTCTGGACACCGTCATGGGTGGCGGTAAGTCCCACACACTGGTTTATCTCTACCTTCTTTTCCAGAAGAGGCCGCTGGCTAACTCAAGGCCAGAGTTAAGGGAGATTCTCAGGGATGAGGAGCTTGGGGGTGTCCCGGATGCCGAAGTGGTTGTTTTCGACGGGATGAACGCCGACCCCAGCCTCCCCTTCGAGGAGCAACCCAATATTGCGAGGTTCTTTAAAGACGGAGGTGGGAAGGATGATGTGGCGAGGAGTATAGAGGCGGTTGGGAAGCCCGTTGTCTTCCTCGTGGATGAAGTTCTCGCCTACCTCGCAAAGAGGAAGGAGATGTGGGTCTCCGACCTCGCATTCATAAGGACTCTCGCGGAGGCTGTGGCGGACACCGCGAACTCCGTGTTCGTGGCAACCGTGCCAAGCGACACCTCAAACCAGGAAGGTTACAAGAGGCTTGTGGCCGCCTTTAAGGAGATCAAGCGGAAAGCGGACCTGATTCACCCGCAGAACCCGGGTGAGGACTTTGCGAGGATCGCGAGGAAGCAGATTTTCAAGTGGGTCGATGGAAGAGAGGCCAAAGAGGCCGCCGAGTGGGCTCACAGGATGCTTGAGAGAGAGGGGTACGCGGTGGATGAGAAGAGGTACGCTGAGTGCTACCCTTTCCACCCAATGCTCATAAAGGTGTTCACCGAGAGGTTCGCTGTCTACGAAAACTTTCAGAAGACGAGGGACGCACTTAAGCTTCTCGCGTGGATCTGCGCGCGCTCAAAGAGCCTACCCTACCCCTTCATAGGCCCAGGCGACGTCGACCTCGACGAGCGCTACCTCCGCGACGCGCTTACAAGCGCAAACACCTTCGAGATCAAAAACCTCTCAGAAATAGTGTCCACTGATATCCTCCCCGCTAAGGACGACAAAAGAAGGGCGCTTACCGCGCTCTACCTCTACTCGCTCTACCCCAAAGAAGAGCAGAGAGGGCTTGACCGAAGGGATCTGTTCGAAGCGCTTCTACCGGAAAACGGCTCGGCCTCCGACCTCGAACGGCTCGTCAAGGATTACATCAGGCAGGAGGCGCTCTACCTCGAAGAAAACAAGGAGAATGGAAGATTCTACTTTAAAGAGGAGGTGGTCATCCGCGCGCTTGTCAGGAGGGAAGCGGAAAACATCGGTGATGTCACGCAGGAGCTCGTCAAGGTGGTCGAGGAGTTCTCAAAGGAGTTCGGCGGGCACGTAAGCGCGGCGCTCGATTCATCCGAGGTGTACCCTGAGAAGCTCAACCTCGTTTTTGCACCGCTCAACACCCAGGGGGAACACGCCGCCGAGGAGTACGCGGATAAAAGAGGATTCTTCGGCGTTGACTCCCGCTCCGCAAACGCGGTGGTGGTGGTTTACCCATCGGAGGATGCGGGTGTAGCCGAGTTTGAGTGGGCGCTCAAGCAGAACATTGCGGTTGAGGTGCTCAAGAAGAGGTTCAAAGGTAAAAAACACGTTCTTGAGAGGTTGAACGAAATAGGGGAGGAGGTGCGCGCTGAGATAACCGCTAAGTTCTGCTCAACCTACACCTCACTCCTCCTATACAAGGATAGGGAAAAGAAGCACTGGAGGGTGCAGCCGAGGGAGAACACCCTGCAGGCCTATGCGGAGGCGGTTAAACAAACCCTCATGGAGAAGCAGAAGGCTTACTTCGACCCATCCAAAGTGAACCTCGAACTCCTCTTTGAAAGGCTTCTAGGAGAGAGAAGCGAAGTCAGAGTGGAGGATGCGTACGAGAACATCGCAAGGTCGAGCACCATACCCTACCTTCCAAGAAGCGTCTTCGCTGAAACTCTCAGGCTCGCTGTTCAAAATAGCATCGTGGGCCTCGCCGATGCCTCGCAGCCTACGCGTCTGATCCACAATCTCTCCGGACGAGGAGACGGCCTGCTCATACTCAGCCGTGAAAGAAAAGCGGCAATAGAACAGGAAGAAATGACAACAGCCACCGTGGAGGGCTCACAGGGAGTGGAAAGTGGAGGAGAAAATAAAGCCCCTGGGCAACAAAAAGATGTTAAAGGCCAAGGGGAGCCAAAAAGCGCTTTGCGGGTGAAGCTCACGGTTTCCGCGACCGCGCTCAAAAAGGAGGATGTGCGCCCCGTAACCATTCTCCTCGAATACGCCGAAAACGCTTGGCGCATATCTAGGGAGAAGGACGGCGACGCCTTTGTGGAGGTGAAGCTTTCTGGCAATGAAGGAAGCGCCAGATTTAAAGCGGTCATGGATAAGGTGGGGAAGGTTAAAAGCTTCATCGAAGCATTCGCAAACGCCTTTGAAGGCGAAGACCACAAGCTGACGCTCTCCGTGAATCTGAGGGAAGACTTGGCCAAGCAGGTAGAGGAAAAAATGGCCGGCAGGATGAAGCTCGCCAGGGAGGAGGTCTAAGTGCTCTCCACCTTTGAAAACGACCTTTATGTAGTGAAGGATTCGGCTAGCAGTGTTTCCCTTTTATATGAATACAGGCTTCAGGGGAGAGTTTACTACAGGGCTGTGAGGGGTAGGGTTTACGGCTGGAAGAAAAGCGTTTTCCTAGACCTGGTGAACAGGCTTAAAGCCCAGAGAGAGGTGCGGGACTACAACACGGGGTCGAGGCTCTCGGTTTTCATCAGGGTTCTACCCGAAATAAACGATGTGAGGGAAGCACACAAAGCGTTAGACATTGTTGCGGAGATGGGGTTAGAGGAGGCGGCGTTCTGGGTATGGAAGCTCAACGTTCACAAAAAGGACGCTGCCCGCGCCTTCAAAGCCATGTACAGGGTGAAGTAGATGCCCGAAACACTCCTAGAAAAAGGAATACCCACAAAAACACTCAACGAGCTCGCAAAGAAGGAGAAGCTCGGAACAGGAAAGCCTCCCATCAGCGAGTTCCACTACTGGTGGACGAGGAAGCCCCTCATCACGTCTAGGGCTGTGCTGCTTTCTGCTCTCTCCGACACCCTGAGCGCAAAGGAGCTAGGAGCACTCATAGGTTTGGATGGGAATGGGAGGGTGAAGCCGGCGTTCTACGATGAGCCGTGGAAGCGTGCGCCCGCCTACCGCCTTGTGCTGGCCAGGGCGCGGGAGCTCTACGGTGAACAGCTCAAGGTGTACGACCCTTTCGCGGGCTCGGGGATGATCGGCTTCGAGGCTCTCCGCCTCGGCCTCAGCGTGGAGCTATCAGACTATAACCCAGTGGCATACCTTATCATGAAGGCCACGATAGAGTACCCGAAGAAGTACGGGGTGAAGCTCGCCGACGACGTGGAAAAGGAGGGGAAAAGGATAATCGAGGAGATGAGAAAGGAGCTTGGGGAGTTTTACCCGAAGCATGGAGGAAGGGAGGTCAAGGCGTACATCTGGGCTTGGGCCGTCAAGTGCCCGACATGTGGGAAGGTGACTCCTCTCGTGAATGACTGGCGACTCTCAGAGGAAGAGTACTTGGCTTATACCGTTGTGGGGGACGACCTCAGATTCGAGGTAAAGAAGGGGAAATCACCTGAAGGCAACGTGGTGAGGGGGGAGGGCAGGTGCCTCTTCTGCGACATGATCATAAGGAACGAGGACATAGCGCGGGATATAAGGGAGAACAAACGTGAAATCCTCCTCGCCCTAGCGCTTGAGGGAAAAGAGTTCTCAGCCGATGTGGAGGAGCATATGGAAGCGTTCAAGAAGGCCTCCGAACACCTCAAGCAGAGAATGGATGAACTTGCACCATACATTCCGGATGAGGAAGTACCGACAACCGACCCCCTCCATGTACCCCTTAGATACTACCCTTACTGGCGTGACCTTTTCAACGATAGGCAGTTGCTCGTGCTTGCCACGCTTGCAAAGAAGGTGAAGGAGACGGCTGAGCGGTACAGGAGGGAGCGTGGAGAGGAGTATGGGAGAGCTGCGTCCGCGGCTCTAGCGGCATGGGTAGCAAAACACGTGGACCACAACTGCAGAGCGACGCACTGGGTCAGTAGCATCTTTGTTATCGGCGACGCCCTCGCAAGCCGTGGTATCAGCGTGATGTGGAAGCATGCTGAGATCAATCCGCTTGTCAAGTTCTCTGGATCGCTTTCGGGGATGCTCAACGATGTTGTTGATGCGCTTCGCTTCTCCGCTGATAAGCTTTCGGGGACGAGCGGGAGTGTTGAGATAAGGCTTGCCTCCGCTCTCTCTCCTCCCGCAGCCGCGGGGAAGTACAGTCTAATTGTCACCGACCCGCCCTACTATGACGACGTGGCTTACGGGGAGCTCTCCGAGTTCTTCTATGTTTGGGAGAGGCGCATACTCGAAGGCTTCTTCCCTGAGGCGTTCTCCGCGTCGCATGTGGATGTCTCGGAGTCCATCGATGCGTGCGGCGACAGGTCTCCCGACACTTTTTACTCTAGGCTTGAAGCGGCGCTCACCAACCTTTACAGCGCTTTGGAAGACGACGGTCTCCTCGTGCTCTTCTACGCCCACAGGAGCATGGATTTATGGAAGAGTGTGGCGGACAGCCTCTGGAAGGTGGGCTTCCAGATCACGAGCGCCGTTCCATTATCCACGGAGAGTGAGAACAACGTTATTGCTCAGGGCAAGAACAACATCTACTACAGCCTTGTGCTCACCGCCCGGAAGCGCAGAGAGAGGCTTGAGACAACCCTCGGCGCCCTTGAGGAGGAAATAGAAAGGGAGATACGGGGCAGGCTTGAGCTTGTGCGGGACTTTAACTATAAGCAGGGGGAGCTCTCACTCTGGGCGGTTGGCGTCGCCCTCCGCGTCATGACCAAATACGGAAAAATAGAGTCATTCAGCGCTGAGAGTGTTGCGTCCACGGCTCTGGAGTACGCCCAGCGGGTGACGCTCTCCGTGTTCCTCGGCGAGGATATGAAGAGTGTGCTCGGCCGAGAAATCAATCTGGATAGGGAGACGCAGTTTTACTTGAATGTGCTCAAGGGAGGAACAAGAGAGCTTGACAGCGACGAGTTCAACCGACTGGTCAAGTCGTCCGGTGTGGTTGAGGGGGAGCTTTTGAGGAAGGGGCTCGTCGTGAAGAGCGGCGGGAAGAAGGTTCGCATGGTTGTAAGAGACGCCTTCGAGAGAGCTGGCGAAGTGGAAGGCTACGATAGGATTAAGGGAAGCTCAATCATCGATGAAATCCACAGGTGCTTTGTGGACTTCAACCGCAAACCGGGCTTCGATGTTATTGAAGAACACGCAAAAAACGCGGCGCTTCCTCTGCCCGATTTCCTCGGAGTGATTAAGATGATTGACCACTACTGCCACTCGTCTGAAGCCTTGAGGGGAGCCGAGTGCGCTGTGAGCGGGAGGATACTCGACGCCGCGAAGAGATACCTAGGGACAAGAGGGGGTAACCTGGACAAGTGGCTTCAGTAGAGGATTATATCCTGCGCTACGCGCGCCTGATGACCAAGTGTGAGGCGGTGAGGATCCTCGGTAAGGTGCGCTACGACCCAGTGTATGTTTTCGCAACTTCGAGGATTAACCCGCTGCCCTACCAGCTTGAGGATTTCCTCACGCTTCTAGACATGCTCGACGTGGGGGATGTCAGGGTTCTGCTCGCCTATGAAACGGGGCTTGGGAAAACCATCGTCTCGGGGCTCTTCATAAGGGAGGTGCTGCTCAAGCAGCCGGAAGCGCGGGTGCTCATCGTCGCCCCACCTGCGGCGACCAATCAGTGGAAGAGTGAGATGAAGAATAAGTTCGGGCTCTACTTCTCCGATTATATGGGTGTGGAAGACCTTTCAAAGCAGCTGCTCATCGCAAGCGTGGACACATTTAAGAGGAGAATCAGGGAGCTTGAGGAGAGAGGGACGAAATGGGATGTGGTGGTCGCCGACGAGCTGCACAGGGCGACTCCCGGAAACCTGCGCTACGCTTTACTGGAGCTTCTCAGCAAAAGAACCCGGCACCTGCTCGCACTCACCGCCACCCCGCACGACGGTAAAGAGGAGAACTTTATTGGGAGGCTTCGGCTCATCCTTCCCTCGGTTGACGAGGAGAACTACAGGCGCTTCCTTGAAGAGAGAAGCTTTAGGAGGAAAAAGAGTGAGGTAACCGACTTGGAGGGGAACAGGCTGTTTCCCTACCCGGTCTCAGTGGAAACCGTGAAGCTTGGGGTGTCACCTGAAGAAGAGGAATTCTACTCGGCGGTCGAAGAGTACGTGCGCACAGTGTACCGGAGGGTTGAGGGGAGGAACTCTCCTCTCGGGCTTGTGGCAACCGTGCTCGGAAGGATGGCTTCAAGCTCCGTAGCAGCCGGGCTTGCATCCCTCAGAAGGAGGAGGGAGAAGCTGGTTGAAAGCGCGGCGGCCGCGGACCCGGCACCGCTTCTTGAAAAGCTCAGGGAAGCAGAGGAGAACGAGGAGGAGCTCGACCCGATATACCAAGAGATAGTTGAAGGAATACTCCCAGAAAAAACGGAGCTTGTTGAGGAGGAGCTTCGGGCTATCGAGAGGATAATACGGCTGGCCGAAAAAGTGAAAGTTGACTCAAAGCTTGACGCCCTTGAAAGAATTCTGAGGATGCATGTTGAAAGAGGGGAAAAAATCGTGGTGTTCACATCCTTCGTGGACACCGCTGAGCACATCTATGGGGAGCTGTCAAAGAGGCTTGGGGGCGGAGTCTACCTTGCAACGGGTAGAATAATGCAGGATGAAAGAAGGCAAAACATAAGGAAGTTTATCGAAGAAGGAAGGGTTCTTGTGGGCACCGAGGTTATAGGTGAGTCACTTAATCTTCAGGAGGCAAACGTTGTGGTTAACTATGAGCTTCCCTGGAGCCCCATACCCTACATCCAGCGGGTCGGCCGAGTGTACAGGTATCCGCAGAGGAAGCAGATATTCGTGCACAACTTCTCAAGCAACCTCAGGGTGGAGAGGAGGGTGCTTGAGGTTGTCTACGGGAAGGTGCAGAGGCTTATTGAAGATTTTGATGAGGGAAGCGTATCAGTGATCGGCAGTGAAGTGTCGGAGGAGGATGTGGAGCGGGCGATATACGAGGCGTACACTAAGGGTGAGGAGGAAGCTGAAAAAAGACTCTTGGAGAAGCTCGAAGACACCGAGCGCAACCTGGAGATCGTGAACAAGGCGCTGAGCTACTCCGAAGCGGCGGCAAGGCACGTGGACGCATCCAAGCTACTCAAAGACCCAGCGGAGCTCGTCACAGAGCGCGACCTCAGGCGCTTCCTCGACTTTGCGAAGTACGCCGGGATAGGGCGTGGTGAACCCAACTCAGAGCCGATTTACTACTGGGTGGATGGCACTCCAGTAAAGCGTCTGATGGTCGAAGATGAAGGGGTAAAGGCTGCCCTCAAACAGGCTGAAACTCTACCAGAGGAGTGTGTAGCGGCGCTCTGGGACGGTGAAACCACGGACGCGTGCATCGTGGAGCTTGAATTTCTGAACGGCTTGGGCAGAGTGGTTTACACGCAGCCCGCCCTATTCACACCGAAAGGCTACCTCGACTACAGGGTTCTCGACCGCGTAAAACCGCTCCCGCTACATGTAAGCGTTTCGCTCACGCCCCAGCTTTCAGCGCACCCCTACCTTGAAAGCAGGAGAAACGAGGTAGAGGAGCGCGTCACGCGCGCCGTGAACAGGAAGCTTGAGCTTGTGGACAGGCGGCTTGAAGCTCAAGAAGACACGGCGTTCGCAGGGTACGAAAGAGAGAGGCTTCTTAGTAAAAAGCAACAGCTCGCGCTTGCGTGTTCGAACGTCACAGTAAGGCTCGGGCGCACAATCGGCTACCTAAGGCTGATTTCACCGAATGACGCCGAATATGACCCAGAGTTCAACAGGGAATATGACCCAGAGTTCATCAGGCGGAAGAAAGAGGTTGAGCGCGCCGCTATGGAGTACGTTATGGAGTATGAGAGGAAGAGAGGATGGGTTCCGAAGGATGTTCACGAAGAGGACTTGGGATACGACATCGAAAGCACGAAAGGAGAGGAGAAGATGCACATCGAGGTGAAGGGGTTGTCGAAGGAAAGCGATGAAGTCACGCTCACGCACAATGAGCTTAAGGCGTCCGAGTTCTTTAGGGAGACGTACTACCTGTACGTGGTGCTCGACCCCCTCGGCCCTTCACCGCGTTTAGTAGTTCAGAGGCCGCCTTTCAAAGTGAAAAGAGAGGTAGTCGTAAAGCAGTACGTGGTGGAGGTGGACGCGGCAGGCGGCTGAGCGAGGGTGTAAGGAGAAAGGAGAGTGTGGGGTGAAAAAAGAGATTATATCTTCACCCAACCTCTTCTTTTTTGTATTTCTATACTCTTCCATAAGCCTTTTCTTTTTTTGTATTTCTATACTCTTCCATAAGCCTTGTTATCATTCTTTTTTTGTATTCCTGCGCTTTTTTATAATCCTCTAGAATATCTTTTGGCAGCAGCCCATACCTCACCATTTCCCTTATTGCATCCGGGATCTGGTGGAACCTGATGATGAAACACCCGGAAGGTTCATACTTATACTTCTCCGCGAACTCTCTGAATTTCTTATCGCTGAGTTTTTCTACGCGGACTCTAAAGTAGGGTTCACCGATGAGTTCGTTCATATCCAAAGGTTCGTAGCCGGTCGCCTTCATCACCACTTTTACGCCGAGCGCCTTCGATAGGATATCTATTTCGTCTATTTCAGTTTGCGGGTCATCGAGGGGTGCGTCGGGGTGCTCGAAGTAGCCCTTACCCTCCTCAACCGCCTCCCGTGAAACTTCATCCCATTTCTCCCATCCGGGCATTTTCCTCA
>Ga0208661_100247_pt1 | contig 11182 bp, 20 predicted proteins | sample ECHtaG_2_FD_187132 | JGI IMG/M metagenome (GOLD analysis project Ga0208661, IMG submission 187132) | Hot spring microbial mat communities from Yellowstone National Park, Wyoming, USA - ECH_C virus_MetaG (SPAdes) (version 2) | ecosystem: Environmental > Aquatic > Thermal springs > Hot (42-90C) >...
ATAGTCTAAAATTGCCAATACTTTAATTCCATAGGCATTGGCTACTGGAACTATATTGTTAAGACGTTGAATTGTCGCATCCGTCCTTACCCAATTTATTTTTCCATCTACTAACTCCCTGGCAATTGTATCATCCATGTAATATATGACTACTCCATGTGCATTTGTAGGTGTATTAGGTATTTTATCTATAATAAGCAGATTTTGAGGTTGCAATAAAAATATTAGTATTATTATTATAACAACGCTAATTATTAGTTTATTTTTCATTGTTCGCGCTCCTTTTTCAGAAAAATAATTATTTGCAAGTATATTCACTTTTTTATTGATTTTTTACAAATCTATGAAAAGGAAAGTTTCGATCTCCAGGGATGAGATGATCCAAGACTATATACATCGAACCGAACAAGAAATTCATTAAAAGTTTTTATATTAGAACGAGTTTTTTAGATTATGATGTGGAATATCTGGGAGATACTACTAATCATCATAGGACTGGGGTTATTGGTAGCCCTGTTCTTGGCGAGAAGCGGTGCGAAGTTCCCGATGATAAAAAGACATGAAACGGCCACACTAGTATTCGCACTAGCAGCACTTTTCCTTGCTTTTGCAATGGTAACGGGAGTTTTATCAGTAACGCAAACAACTACTACAATAAATACACAGCAAACTGGTCCAACTTATGATATTACTTATTACTTGGGCAATGTTCAGGGTGCATCTGCAGCATCAAGTACTGCAACGACTGTGACACTTGCATCTAAGATAGCAACAATTAACGGTGTGAATGGAATAGAGACAACTGCAAATCTTTATAATGGTGGAGACTTTTTGGTTGGTACAGATCACAACGCAACAATTGGACAGGCACAGTATTCAGTAACGTTGTATAGGACTGACACAAATATTGGAAATATAACATTTTCAGTATCAGCAGTTGGAATTCCAAGCATATCAAATTCAACAACTGGAAAATCCTATCCACTTGTAGTAGAGACAAGCTCAGGTCAATATGAAGTTCTCTTCAATAACAACACATTAGCATATAACATATTTGTACATACAATAGCCGTTGGTGGAACGGTTACTTTCTGGGTAACAATCGACTACAATGTTAACGCAGTTCAGGCAATGAGTCAGTATCAGTTCGAAACATTCAATCTAAACATTGCATTTGGAAGTGGACAGTCAATAAGCATACCCAATGAAATTGTAAGGGCTTCGTAAAGGGAAAGTTTTAATTTATTTTTTAATTTTCTTTTTAAATTTGACAAATTTTTTATATTAATTTTTAATATTATATTGTGACTTTAAACACTGATTTTGGATTGACTGATGATATTGATGAATATAAAAAGAAAATAGATACGACCAATCCAAAAGAAGTTAAGGAAGCAAATGAGTCGGCGCCTTCTTATTCTGATTGGGAAATGAGGATAATCAGCTTGGAGGATACCGCAGCGCGTACACCAGACGCCAAGATAGCATTTCAATTGATAAAAACCGCCATTTCATCCTGCCTCGTGTGTTTGTATAACGTTCGTGGCTATGAAGCGGAATACTCAAAATTCAGGGATCGTTTCATAAACCTTCCGAGGCCATGGAATTTCAAGATGACAATGCAGGGAAACGATTATGACATTACTGAGATTCAGACAAACGACGCAATACATGTTACTGGCGCTGGTATTACGAGAGGGACAAATCTTGCAGTTCAGAGGCAAGCTAACAGGGCATTACATGAAGCAATGATTTTAGAGATGGATATCAAAGCGTTCCTCAGGAGAGAATTGGGTTTCTTCGATGAGAGGAAGACGTTCAACAATAGCGAATATATAAGACAACAAATAATTAATACTGCCATGCCTGTATCTCCAGAATTCTCGACCATGCCTCCAGATGAGTTAGACAATGAACCGTTCCTTGAAACAGAGAGATACGGGTATGGAGGTGAGAATGAGAATGGCTTACCGAAACAGAGGCATCGCATCTGAATCAGATAATTCTGAATATGATAACATATACAACGAGGTGAGATTACTAGCTTATAAATTCGACGATATTTTGAGGAAGGATTTTCTTTCAATCGCAGACCTGAAATGGTTGATGGGGGTTGCACCGCCTAAGATTGTTCTTGTAGAACAAGATGGAAAGGATATTACCTATCCTGCCCGTGAAATGCTTATAAAGTGGCACAATGCATGGATGCAATATAAACAAGGGAAACTACCAAGCAATCCATTGCTGAATCCTGTGGTAAAAGAGAAGTTTGACGGAATTTTACAGTTTGTACGGGAGGAAAAGGCAAAAGAATATGGTATATGGGGTGCTACTCTCCTGCGCCCACACAGTATTATGACGTTTGATTATGATGATTACCATCCCTACTTCTTTTTGAAATGGGCTGGGAATTACAGAAAAAAACCCTTAGATTACGGAGGAAATGTAGCCATTATCTATGGTACGCAGGGTTCAGGGAAGACCTCCAAAGCATTAAGATTTTTTGTCGAAGGTGCTATATCCGAGGGAATTAAAGCTATCGGGAATATACAGATAGAGGATGACCTTGAAGGCTACACATACGCAACAAGGGAAAGCGACATCTTACTTACAGCGATAAGCAATGCTATGAAAGGCCTCCCCTCCATTGCAATCAAGGACGAGCAACAACTCGCTGGCTTCGATAAAACTCATACTTCCACAGTCGATAATCAAGAAGATGATGCAATTATAAGGCTTCTACGAAAGCTCAAACTCTCGGAAGTCAGGATCTGGCACGAGGAAAGGAAGATATCTGCGGCAGTGATGGGCAGTACAAAGTTGATGATACAGTGCTATGGAGGGACGGAGGAAAAGCAAGCTCCAATGAGGCGCAAGGCAACATTCAAGCTTTTAAAGGATGGAAATATAGAACAGCAGTTTGATATTGATGGGATTCCGAATACAACGCTTAAATACAAGACTGATGACCCCGCTCCTTTTATAATGGATGTCTCAATTACGCAGATATACCATTTTCTTGCCAGAATAATGAGCGAAACAACCAATGAAAAGAGCCACTACGAGCTCCTTAGGGATGAAATTCTTGTCCATAGAAAATTCTATGATGAGACTGGCAAGAGGGTAGAGAGGAAAACTCTGGAGGAATTCCAGAAATGGAGGAATAAGCAAAAATAATGAAAATATAATGATAATTACTATTTCTCATAAATCCCTAACAAAAAATCTTTAAAATCTTTTTATACTTGCACCTCATAATTCAATTGAAGGTAGTTTAACATGAAGAAATATTATTCTGATATAACAGGTTCCGATCCCGCAGATGCCATTGATTCTTTACTGCGAAAGGTACGGAAGGATAATCATTTAACCTCTGCCAATGGATGGTTCATCGTTTGGTCATCCCTCGAAGCCCACTATAAAAATGGAAAGAAAATGAAACTTGGCACGTTTTTTAGGAGAGGTGGCCTCTTTGCAATGAAGATAAGGAAAAAGGTAGATTATTTCGACAAGTATTACCAGGATAAAACACAGTATAGGCGCCTTAACCGTTTTACCGATGAGTATGAAGTAGCAGGTGCTGTATACAAATCTGGGGGGAAATGGAAGGTAGAAGCAGAAGTGGAACATAATCAATTCGAGGAATGAGATAAATGAGTAAAGTAAAAAAAGAAAGGAAACAAACAATAACAAAGAAAATAAAAGAGTCCGAGATACCAGAAGAATATAGGCTTCCGCCAGCCTCATATTCTATAAAACGTTGGTCAGATGACCCGAAGAAACAAGAGGAATACAGGCAACATACAATTGATTACCTGAAAGGAAGGATTGAAGAATTCAAAAATGCCTTATGGATTCCATATTTAGCTAAAGAAAGAGATGAAAATTATAAAATTATGCGTTATTTTCAACAGAAACTGAAAGAATATCAAAGATATAAGATTCCGCACCATAAATCCCACAACAAAAAACCTGTTTATAAACGGATATGATACAAAATCGGTAAAATAAATGGGGAATATGAGGGAAACTTTAAAAACTTTTTATAGTTGAAACAAATAATTCAATTGAGGGTAGATTAACATGAAAAAATATGAACCAGATTTATATTTAAGGGATATAGACAGTTACATAGGCTCGGAGAAAATCTACAACGTGATGGGTGTTTATGTAACCGAAGGCGTCAAATACATAATGGAGAACGGATATTCTTGGTTTGTTACGGATGCGATCGCTGTGATAAGGGCTAAACTCAAGAATAAAGACTTCTTAGCAATAAAGCTAACTGTCAAAAATGATAAAGCGATGATGGAAATAACGGACGGGAACGATCATATATTTTATCGTCAGGAATATAAGTGGAGCGATGCAAAAAGAAACCTGACCCTTTTCTATGTTGATAATGTACTGATGTTGAGCGGTGAGTATTAAAATAATGTGGTTGCTTACCTGATTAATGGAGTAGTTAATAAGGGCATGCAAAAATGGTACGCTATGGCCGATGTATCGAGGGTAAAATTAACGAAGAACCACAATATCAGTAAGGAAAAGTAACAATGAAGGTCAGATAGATATCAATAAGAAAAATAAACTGTTAAATATAAGAAAATATTATAATATTCGTGAAGGAGAAGCTGAAACTCCCAATTTCAATTTTATCACTTCTAGATGGAAATGAAGAGTTCAAGAAAAAGAAGGATGTGCAGGGTTTAACCATTCAGAGAGCAAGGAGCGAATTAATCCATGAAATATTGCAGAAATTCATAGAAGATTATGAGGTTTATAAATATATAAGTGCCAGGAACGAAATGGTAGTGGTCAAAAGCGATTATCTGGATCTTATTTATGCAAACAAGGGTTGGGGGAAGCATTCCTTCGATGTCTGGCTCTCGATGATAATCGAATTGCGCCTGGGGACTCCCAAGGATAATCCATTGCCCCCTGATACTCACAGAACCGTTGAGGTGTTTTCACTACCTCCGTATTTATTCGAGGGATTCGATACAAAAGAACAGAAAGAAAAACTAGTTGTGGATTCAATAGCTTATCTTCTCCAAACTACAACACCTTACTACAAAAAAGAAAATACAAGGACAATCGTCTATGAGGATGATGACTCGTTTTACTATCCCATACTCGACATAAAAGGGTTAGGCTCCAAGTATGTGGACAAACTCATAGCGTTCTCGGTAAACCACTATTTGAAAACGAAGTTGCATAAAAGCATTAATATTTGATTCCATTTGTCGATCCATGGGCAAGAAAAAAGGATCCCTCAAATTGAAACAGCCCAAAATCAAGAGAAAGAAGTCTTATGACATTTCTCGCAAGAAAACATCAAAGCATTCTGTCGATAAAAAGGTAGATATTGTTTTGAATGAAGTCTTCGACTTCTTTAGAGAAGACAAAGAAAATCTAAAGAAAACAGAATAAAACTTTAAGTACTTCAAAAGGTTTTGAATTCAATGTGCCGAATGGGGTTTGTATCAACAACAGCAATCGCAGATCATACGAAGATAATAAGGGATGCCTCTCGGTTCTACAGTGATGAAAATCCCGATGGCTTTGGCTTTGCATACCTTTATCAGAATAGGATTATATATTACAGTAAAACAAAAGAGAGCGCAAAGCAGTTCTGGGAAAGGAATCCCCAGACACGTATAGTTTCGAATCTATCGTTATTTCATGACAGGAGGGCTTCTGTCGGTTCCATTTCGAATTCTAACTCACATCCGTTCGTGCGAGATGAGGTAGCACTGGCCCACAACGGAACACTCCATAATTATGAAGCCTTAAAATCCGACCTGATTCGTAAAGGGTTTGTGTTCAATTCGCAGACCGATTCAGAAATCCTGCTTGCAACATGGATATTCTATAAGGGTAAATTCATAGACGTCCTTAAGAAATGGGGGGTTGGAGGCAAAATAACTACTATCATACTCACACTGAATGGGATATACCTTTATACGAATAATGATGCAATGGTGGTTTACAAAACAAAGGACTCCTTGATGGGGTTCTCAGATACAAGATTCAAGGGGGTCGAAGGAGCTTCATATTTACATCCTAATGTATTGTATTTCGTGCTAGGAAACAATATTGTGCCTGCAAGGAATTAAACCTTTGATTCTCATCTAAATTTTCTTGCCCTCCAGCAATCCGTATATGATCCTAGCATTATTAGTACTTGCTCTCCATTGCCATTCAAATCTCTCCATTTTTCGTTTCTCACTCATATTCTTAGAAGGGAAATAAATTTGTATGCCTATGCAGTCATCAGGAACGTAATTCCATTCCTTGCTATCCAAGTCTACGACTTCGACTTTGTATGTCTTATCTATACAAATATAACCTTTTATACCTTTCTCTCGAGGATCATTAAATCTTATATCCCTGTCTGGAATGTCATTATCCCACTAGTATTTTGGGTTAAAATAATAATCTTTATTTTATCTTTCAATTCCTCTGCCTTCTTGCTACCTAAGAAATGTTTCAGAGCGTAATCCCATTCGATTTCTTCTGCCATAATCTTCTATTTTATTTGAGTATATAAGATTTTAAGGTGTTTCATGATATTAAGCGTTATACGATTGCAAGTTAATTTTTACAAATGCATAAGGAAGAACGTTTCAATGGTTTTCTTAAAAAATTTTTATATCAGAACAAATTATTTTACTTGAGGGATTAAAAATGGATGAGAAAGAGTTCATATTTGTATGGAATGCGTTAATGAAAAAACTCCGCAGAGAATACAGACATTCTACGAGGCATTATATAAAGGTAGTTAATAAATGGGGAGGAGAAAAATACGCACACGAATACGATTTTGCGTATGAAGACTTTGTTTTGTTTTGGATTCGAGTGGATTCGACGAGAGTACCTGTAGGTGGCGAGCATTTGAAGAACGTCAAGGAATTATTAATGGATTAAGGGTGGTGATAAAAATGGATGTAACTGAATTTGTAAAAGAATGGGATAGAATAAAAGAGGAAATTTATAGCGGTCTTTATAAATATCCTTCACACGTTTATATAAGGGTGGTGAATAATGGGAAAGGTTTTATATTAGCGCAAGAATATCAAGCCGTTTATGGAGATTTCATTGCTTTCTATGTCAAACAGAATTTTAAACTAATTTATGTAGGTGGCGAGCATTTGAGTAATATCAAAGAACTAGGAATATTTTTATAACACGCAACGTAGTGGTGGGGATAAAATGGGAAAATCTATAACTTTATATGCATTGAGAAACCTCGAAAGAAACTTAGAGATAGAAGAAAATTTGTTAATGTTCTATGAAGAGGGAAATTTCAATGGAAAATATATTTATTATTTAGGTGGAGACTCCTTTAATACGTGGGTGGTTAGCGATACCAACATAATCAAAGAAAAAAACGAAAAAGTCAATGTGCTCTTCAAAGGCTCCCTTTATAGATGTTTTGAATTCCTTGGCTACGATCGAAACGAGGCAGAACGTATTTTAACAAGAATCCAAATAAAATATCGGTTGAGGGGATTAAAAAAGAATAAATCTTCTTGAAAAGCTTTTATACCTTAACCAATTAATTATTTGGAATTTAAAAAGGTGAATAAAAATGGGGAAATCAATATCTGAGTCAACATTCAAAAACCTTCAGAGAAACCTAAAGATAGAAGAAAAATTGTTGAAATTCTATAAAGATGGAAATTTTAATGGGAAATATATATATTATCTGCCTGACAAATCTGTTAACATGTGGTTAGTTAGTGACACAAATATCACGAAAGAAAAAACCGAGAAAATTAAAGCGCTTTTTACAGGCTCTCTTTACCAATGTTTTAAATTCATAGGTTACGATCGAAACGAGGCAGAACGCATTTTAAAGGAAATTGAATCGAAATATTGATTCGAGGGAATTAAAACGGGTAAATTTTCTTGAAAACCTTTTATACTTTAACCGATTAATTGTTTTGGTGATCAGATGGCAAAATCATTAGAAGGGTACTATAAAGGAGAGGGTCCAGATTCACTGGAAGCAATAAATGAGATCGTGCGAAAAATGGAAAAGGCAGTCAACTATCCTGGCGACATGAGGTATGTGGACGTTGGCGATTATGAATATTATACAGATGACGGAACTGTCATAAGTGAGGAGAGCGTCGAACGCCGAGGCAAAGGGGACTTTCAGTTCATAATCTGTCTCCGTGGGTACGGTTGCTATTCTGTTGCAGGTACAGTGTTAAAACAAGGCAAGAAATGGGTCGCTGGTGCCGAAGCAGAATTAATTGATTATGCATAACTGTTAAAACTTTTTATACCTTAACAAATTCATTATATTATGGTGGGTTGAAATAATGACAACAAAAAAAGGTAAAAATGGCAAAAAAAGCTATTTAGATCAATATTCAGACGCGGGAATAAAAAAAATATATGAAAAAATACAATGCCCCCCGAAAGACGAAGATTGCTGGGCTGTAAGGGAGTTTATTATAAACAACTGCCCTCCTGACCACGATGTCTCTGATTATGACTTCGCAGTTGAATCATGCGAAGAATCAATACGTTGGCTGATCAAGAAAAGGTATTTAAAGTCGCCTTCTTTCTACATGAAATGAATCTCATTAAGACAATAAGGGGGTTTAAAAATGAGCAGACAGTTATTCCAAATCGCTCATTAAACCCCCTTAAAACCTTTTATATCTGATACTCATAGTTTATTTATGAAATTAAAAAGCTCAACAGTGCCTCCAATTTTAATTTTAGCTCTCATTATCCAAGCTACTCTTTTGATCAATGGGTCAGCTTTGTTTGGACCATACTGGAGTGAGTATGAACCAGTCTTGACAATTTATATTCTTCTCGACGCAGTTCTCCTTCCACTTTCACTTATGAAAATCATCCCTTTCCTCGAAATCACAGTTTCTGATGCTATTATCGTTTTTATCCCAACTTTTTTGATAGGGGGATTTTTATTTCAAACATTATTTAGGGTTTCTCCAATCACAGTTCCAGTCACTAACTTTTTCCTTGATTTCATTTTTCAGATTTTTGTTGTAGCCTTTACCGAAGAGATGATATTTAGAGGAGTCTTATTACAATATAATTTAGGCCCTATCCCAGGCTGGTTATGGACAGGTATAGCATTTGGGTTTGCGCATCTGAATTCATATACAACACGTCTTGGACTGGATTGGGGAGCTCTTATAATTGCTATCCTTATGGGCTGGCTGTTCGGTTTAATTGTAACTTACTTCTCGAAGATGAATCTGAGCGGTGTGGGTCTTACGATAACTTGGGCTTTACATAGCGCATGGAACGTTGCGCTAACTACTACAATCTTCTCACTGATGGTCTTTTCACCAGATTCATCAATAATGAGCCTTGAGCTGGTATTTCTTATGGTGACTGCCTTGCTGTTTATGGTAGTGTTTCTAGGTTTCAAGCTTAAAAACGCTAAAAAGCTTAAATATCTTTAAAAGTTTGTTTCTTGGCGAAGGGGTTAATCAATTATCCTTTATCCATTTTCCGTTTAGATTATATTCGTTAAAATATTTTCCCTTCTCAGAAACAAGTCTGGATTCGAGCTTCTTTAAATGGTTGCCATTCTTAACATAATAAGAAACAGTTATATTCCCTCTGTCTGAGATAAAAACTTTAAAAACCGTATTATCAGGAAACCCCAATAAATCTGCATAAGCTTTTCTATGGTCGTTGTAAGTACCTTTGCCTTCCCAAATACATCTCACTATCTTCCAAGCAACTGCCCACTCATTCCCATCCCTCACAAACATAAGTTCTTTGTATCTATCCGACTTTTCATATACCAGTACTAAATCAGTTTTCAGGTCAATGTCTTCGTATGGATCCATTTCCTCACCCCCTTGAATACGCTTTAGCAATCTTATTTCTGTATATAACGGCAGCAGTCTTTTTTCCTATCTCTTCAGCTTCTTTCTTTGTATATCCCTTCTTTTCATATTCCTTTGCTATTTTATCTGCAACCTCGTTGAAATGCCCACCGAACCTTATCTCTTTTCTGCTAACTTTGTGCTTTCTGACCTTATAATGTTTTTCATGCGCATGGTTCACATGTTTTGGGATCCAAATTCTCTTCCCGTTCCTTTTAACGTAATGACCTCTCGTGAGCCACCTTTTCTTGTGCCTTGTATATTCTTCTGCTGGAACTGTGTATGTTTTTTTCACGATCTTAGGCTTTGCTAGGCTCACCATTTCGCTCTATCCCCTCTCAATTTAATTACACACTTCAAGTATAAAAGAATTTCAAAGATTTCGAAATGGAATTACATAAATGGAGTGAATGCTGAGCAAATATAAGGAATGGCAAAATTTGAAAGAAAAATGCATTCATTTATTCATTTTAAAGGGGGTAAGGGGTTAGGACGATAAATTACATTACCTGACCCCTTATCTCGCAAATTTGACCCATTATTATTGCAGTTATAAGTGTATCTAAAAATAAAATTTGGTAATTGGGTTAGATTAGTGGCATTCCTATTTCTTTGCTCCTCTTCCTCGCCCATCCTATCTTGCCATAATATTGCTTGTATCTTTCCCAGTTCTCTCTCACAAATCCTTCGAACGCTTTCCTTGTTTGCTCATCTGCATCTTTATTCTGTTCCCTAGGAACCCACCGTATTTCGACATCGTTGAATTCGTTTATCAGTTCCACTGCCTTCTGATATAGTGATCTCACGTTCTCGCTTCTTACCCTATATACTCCTTGGAGCTGGAAAATGACCAATTGTGAATCCCCGTACAGCTTGACCTTTACATTCCTACCTATCATCCCTTTCAGGAATTCCAGTGCCTTTATAAGCCCTGTATATTCCGCTATATTGTTTGTTGTATAATCTCCATTCATCCCCGCACCTATTACTCCATTACTCTCGATCCTTTTTCCGCCGAATTCAACTACGAACCCCCAACATGCCACACCTCCTGGGTTCACAGGCTCATTAAGACCATCAAAATGCACCACTGCTTCCATGGATATCACTTCTCTATTCCCATTTTAAATCTGGATCCTTGATATTTACTGCGTATTCTGGATATTTCCTGCAGACATACCTGAGAATGCCTTTAATATCCCACTCGTCCCAGCTGATTTTCTGATTCTTTAAAGCATTCTTTATTTCATCAGGCAATTTCTTGGATATTTCTTCTGCTTTCCTCTTGCCTTCCT
>Ga0208661_100259_pt1 | contig 10843 bp, 18 predicted proteins | sample ECHtaG_2_FD_187132 | JGI IMG/M metagenome (GOLD analysis project Ga0208661, IMG submission 187132) | Hot spring microbial mat communities from Yellowstone National Park, Wyoming, USA - ECH_C virus_MetaG (SPAdes) (version 2) | ecosystem: Environmental > Aquatic > Thermal springs > Hot (42-90C) >...
CGGATACCGTGCCAAATTTTTCGGGGAGATTGTAGGTAAACAAAGAGTAAACTACTACGATAGAGAAAAAGACGATTCTTCATTCGAGAAAATATGGAATGCCGTAAAAGCTCATTCCAATCGCTGGGGGGACACCCTATTTGTTATTGACGAGGCTCATATCCATTTTTCGAAGAAATCCTTACCAGTGGCTCAAAAAGAAGTTGTTCACGAAAATAGACACTACGCTACAGGGATTATTCTAGCCAGTCAAAGAATTTACGACATTAATCCGATAGCGTACAAGCAAGCTGATTATATCATCTTATTTTATACCCGTGAACCAAGGGAAATAGAATTTATACGGAAGTATATATCGAGTGAAGTAGCTGAAATTGTGAAAACTCTTAAGCAATATTATTTTCTTTTATTTGACGTAAACAATCAAAAAGTTAGAGTGCATAAGCCGATTTAGCACAATTGTACTTTCATTCAACTGGCTAGTTGAATAAAAATTCTCGTATATTTTTGTCCACTTCAAAACTTTCTACAATTGTTCCAACTCAGTTGGCTCTTCAGTTGAGTAAGATGCGACAGGTTTAAGTAAAACTGGAAAAATAATCTCTTTCGATCAAAAATGAACGCAAAGGAAGTCGTAATTGATTTCGCGGTAGTAGTCGTAGCAGTTTTAGTCGCTCTATACATCGCAAAAATGTTAAAGTTGTAGGTGAGACCATGAGGCTTTTTTCGAGGACACTCCAACAGACATATGCGTACACTCCGAGCACCCGCATAGTGATTGATATACCGAGGGTGGCATTTGTCAGGAAAATAAAAGTACTTCTCAGCGGTAGCATCTCCAACTCTGGAACTTCCGCAGTAAATCTGCCATCCCAACCATTCCCTTACGATCTTGTGCAGAATATTTCAATAACATATAACGGTTCCAAGAATCTGTACAACGTATCTGGGCAAGGATGGGGAATATACAAATATCAGAAGACTCAAGGACAGAACCCCGCTACACCCGCATCTGGTGCTAGTGTTCCCGCATCAGGGTCAGTACCCGTGAGCGTCCAGTGGGACTTCGATATGCTAGACTTCCCTGCCCCTCTCGTGCATACGATCACCGTGACGCTTCAGACACCTGCGAATATTCTACCCGCAGGAACATCAATCACCGCTAACTTCGTAATCACGGTTGAGTACGTGGACTATACCCCTGAGGAAATAGTAGCAAAGTTTGGGAGGCTCAAGGCCAACGGACTTCCTCAAGCTGTAGTAATGCCTTACGTCATCGAGTTCGCGAAGCCAGTTAGTCAATCAGCAGTCCCTGTCCGAGTAGACTATCTCCCCACGGGTGCCGATCTCGTGGAACAACTTGTCTATGCTATAAATCCTAACACGGGAATCAACAACAACGATCCGACATATTATGAGTTGGAGCTAACCCGTGGCACGATAACTGAAATCATAAGTAAAAGTTGGCAAGCTCTACAGGCTGAGATGCAGGCAGAGTACAAAGTAGCACCATACAGCCCGTCAGTAGCTCTTATCGATTACACCCAATACGAGCACTTGGGATTCGATCTAACGTATGCACAAAGTGACAGTATGGCATGGAAATTAGCGATACAAAATGCTGATACAGTGTATTCGCTCTTTGTAGGTATTGCCTACAACCAAGGCGAATAAGCATGTATATATTTTTTAAGGAAAAAAATCAAGTTAGGAATAGAAATAGAAGGGGAGAAAGATGGGATGGAATATCGAAGGGATAGCGAATGACATACGAAAAGCACTGAGTGTGGGATATCATGCGACAGAGCAGGGGCTATACGATCTAGCGAGGGCCTCAGGGACTGCGGGATATGAGGTAGGAACAGCCCTCAGAACAGGGCATTTTATACCGCTCTCTGAGGCATATCGTGAAAGTGGACAAGTACGTGAGAATGTTCCATTTCTCGGGAACGTTTCAGGGAAACAATTCGCTAAAATTGGGGCATCATTCGCAACGCAGGCTCTCCCTATCGTAGGCACGTTTGGACACCTCGCCAGTCACCCGAACGAAAATGCGTTCCAGAAGGCTAGCGACATCATATTCGGAATCGCAGACGTCCTGCCTTTTGGAGGAGAACTCGCCTCTGTGTCTAGAGTCGGCGAGTCCTCACTTTCCGCTGTCGCCGACTCGCTTCGGAATTCTCTGGCGAAAAGCATCGGGGGTGATGTCACTGGCGTGGCAAATGACGTGGCGAAGAGGATTGAACATTTTATATCTCCGATATCCAAAGATATCAAAATTGTGTTACCGTTACACAAAATTCCAACAGAACTGCACGGGGTTATAAACGATGTGGCGAAAACTGTCGGGAGAGACCTAAAGCCGATCGGAATCGCCCTCGATAACGACCCTGTTCATATCATAGCTACCGACACTAATGGATTTCTGCATGACATCGGGATAGCTAAGGACGGAATTCTTCAGTACTTTGTAGAGGACGTAACGCAAGGAGCCAGGAAGGTTGGAGAAAGTATTCTTGGCGGAGGCCAAGATATCTTCAGGACGATAAGAAACGGCGTAGAGCATCTGATACACCCCCCTCTCGGAAAAGTGATAGCAGGACTGACCGCTACGGGCGTAGGACTCTCCGTGTTGGGCGGACTGACATCCTCTGCGTCTTCTGGATCTAGTACATCTACCACTGGAACATCATCTTCGCAGACTTCTGGTCCATCATCCGCAGGATATGGACCAGGCACAGGGACGCAATGCGATGCGACGTGCGGAGGGAACCCCGCACTCCCCCCCTGTCCCCAATGTCAAGCGATGAACGCGGGGTCTGTACTTCAGAATCAGCTTCAAGCACTATCCTCCTCAGTTCCCCAAACTGCCGCACCTGTGCCTAGCTATGCCTCTATCGCTAGCACTTCGAGTTCTACATCCCATAGTATATTTTCCAATCCTATTTTACTTATAGGAATAGCTATAGTTGTTATCGTTGTAATTTTAATTGTAGTAATGAGGTGATAAAAAATGGTAGACCTAGAAGGATTTGGAGATTTCCTAAGAAACGCGATAAGGGATATAGAAGGGGGAGCGGGAGAGATAGTAAGACCAGTAGAAAAAGGGGGAGATATAAGCGGTGCATTTAGCGGTCTGAGAGAAGATATAGGCGATATAGGGAGTACAATTCGGAGAGATTTCGGGTCGTTCGGCGATTTTCTCAGGAGGCATAAGCTAGGACTAGCCATAGGTGCAGGATTAGGGCTAGGGGGCTTAGGTGCATACGAACTTCTGAGGAGATCTCCACAGGGTGCAAATAGTTATAACAGTCAATTAGGAGCGGGAGGTTATTCAGGACTAGGATATTCAGGAACAGCAGGAGGTGCGGGACTAGGACCAGGAGCAGGACAATGTGATCCGACGTGTGGGGGAAATCCAGACCTACCCCCATGCCCTCAATGTGGTGCAGGACTAGGATATTCAGGAACAGCAGGAGGAGCGGGACAAGGAGGCGGAGGTGGCTCTATATTCAGCGATCCACTCATCTGGCTGATAATAGCCGTAGTATTAATAATAATAATAGCGATAATAATATATTATCATAAGAAAAAGAAGAAAGGGTGAGTAGATGCCAGATCTGGCTGAAATAGGAGACATGATACGGAATGCTGTACGAGATCTCCTACAGGGAACAGACGCTCTGGCGAAAAGATCATATCTGAAGCCAATTCTGTACGGTGCGGGAATCGGAGGAGGACTAGCACTAGGGGGGCTAGGAGCATCGGAAGCGATACACAGCCTTCAGGTCGCAAACTACGGGGGTCAGCCGTTGAACCCTAATCAATACTTTTTACCAGTCCCATATTCCCCATACTACGGCTATTCACCATACATATTCGGGCTAGGTCAATCCTTTGACACGATTTTCAATCCGCTTACGATTCTCTTAGTAGTGATGGTCATCATCATCATAATAATAATGATACTAATGGCGAGTAGAGGGTGAGAGGATGAGCCTTAGGGAGCTGATCAATGTAGAAAATCAAAACATACCAATTTCAGAAAAAGTTAGTTTCGATGTAACGTATTACAATTTCGATATACAAGTTCAGTCGGAAACACAGAAGATCGAGGGGTCCAAAGGAAGAGCAATCAGTGCGTTAATCTTGAACGATGGAGATGCGTGGGCAAAGGTAACGTTATACTACTCTCACATGACTGGGAGTATAGGAAACGTAGACGCTCAAGATGTCATCTTAGCACCATACCAATATCTCTTATTGGAGAATTTCCCCTTGCAAAAAATTGAAGTTATTTTAGCCAATCAAATACAACAAAGCCCGTTTGCGTCTTCAACGTTAATCATTAGAGGATTAGAGCATCCTTTATTTGCATCATTCGGAAGGGTAGCCACAGACTACAAAGTCAAGCTAATAGCTTACGATTTATTAAGATCACAGATAAGCGTAAACGCTAATTCTTCCCAAAATATAACAGTAGGGTACTTAACGCCTATGAAGGGCAAACTTAAGCTCTTAATCTTCCCTTCCGCCCCAGTGACCGCTAGCCTTTCGCTTACTGACATGATAACTCAGCAAACGTTTACGATAAATGTTAATTCAAATAATGCCGTTTATGGCGAGTATGAAATGGATATTTCTAAGCTTATCCAGATCAATAGCGTAACGATAACGAATAATAATACTAGTTCTGTAAGCGGATACATAATTCTTCTATACGAGGTGGGATAATGGGAACACCAATTCAGGGAAGGGTAGTTCTTTTAGAAAAGAACACACCGCTGAGCGTAGTTAAACAGCCTAATGCCACATTGTTAGGCTCTGTCGTGGGTGGCTCTATCACGGCAAACACAAACATCTTCTCTTCTGCACTTTCGATATCACAACCGTCAAAAGTGAAGATAATCGTAGTAGCTAGTGCTAGCGGGATACTTACGTTGGAGGTCACTAGCGGAACGACTGTGAGCGGTACTATGAATAGTGGAAACGCGTTAAACGCAGGGTCATTCTATGAATTTGAAATAGATCTACCTAGTGGCGTTTCTATCAATTTAGAATATTCGGTCTCCGCTACAATGACAATCTTCGTAATTGCCACACCCTTGGGGTGAAAAAATGAGAGTAAAGATAAGAATGAAAAAGGAAGAGGCAAGGGAAATAATCAAATTATTACGGCAATCAAAAGAAGTGCTATATCACGACACCGATCTTTGTAGAGACTTAGATAGTGCAATTTACAGAATTTCTCAAAATCTTCTCATTCGGAAGGGTAGTCTATTCCCCCCGCAGGGGTTCCCATCATCATCAATGAACATATTAGCATCGTCCTCAGGTTCTGGGAGTTTTTCAGTCAGAAACCAAGCTATGGTATTCGCCGCAGGCGGAGGTGGCGGAGGCGGAGGTGGCGGATCATATAATTCGACCGATGGGACGAATGGCGGAGGTGGCGGAGGCGGAGGTGGCGGATCATACGTGATAGTCATACTACCTTCTGGTCCCTATGCCTATACTATAGGTACAGGTGGTAGCGGTGGTAGCGGTGGTAGCGGTGGTAGCGGTGCGAATGGCAGTGCAGGTGGTACCGGCGGTGCCACTAAAGTGACTCAATCGACGTCCACAATCGTGTCCGCAGGCGGTGGTGCCGGTGGTGCCGGTGGTGCCGGCGGTACCACAGCTAACGGTGCCGGTGGTGCCGGTGGTGCCGGCGGTACCGCTACAGTCTCTTCGCCTGCGACTATCATACAAAATGGCCCCGGCTTAGCCGGCAGTACCGGTGCTAGTGGTTCCAGTGGCCGTGCTGGTGGTGCAGGTGGAGCCAGTGGCGGAGGTGTTACTGGGAGTAGCGGTGCTGGCGGTTCTGGTGGTACAGGCGGGGACGCCAGTAGTACGAATGGCTCGAATGGGAACCCGGGAACTAGTGGATTTATCGTTATTATCTACGAATGAATAGGTGATCTCATGGCTAAGGGTAAAAGGTGGATTCAAAGGGCAATTAAACACCGTGGATCTTTGAAAAAATGGATTAAAGAGAATCATCCTAGCCTTCTAAAGCCAAATGGAGAAATAGCGTGGACAAAGCTCAGAGACTGGTATGAGAAACATAAGGATGAACTAACCGAACATAGAAAGCATCAAATTCAACTAGCCTTTACACTGCACAAATTAGCGTTAAGGAAGAGAAAGAAGAGGTGATCTTATGATATCTTTTGACTTCGATCCGAACATAAACACAGTCCTGATCTCACTTATAGTCACTCTTGTGTCACTTCTCTACAAAGAACATAAATTCTTGAAAAAGAGAATAAGAGCTTTGGAGCGAAAAGTTGAGAGACTCGAGAGGAGGATGAATGGTAAAAGGTAGAGAATTTCTAGTAGAGATAGTACGAGCGATCGGTATCGCCTTGGGTGTTCCCATAGATCCGATTCTCATGCTCATGCGAGGTGGCGAAAAAAGTGAGGGTCAGGATAGTGGAGGAAGCTAAGGTCATTCATGTATTCATAGAAGACGAGGCATGTTCCAGAAGTCTCGAAATAGTTCAGGATCAGGAGACTAAGGAAATATTTTTAAAAACGGGCGAAAAAATTATAAACACATTTTTCGAGGAAGATTTAAGAAAATTGACCTTGTCCGATTTTTATTATGATCTATGTCTTTACAATGTTTATCGTAAATTCCTTAAGTTAGTGGACGCGTTTCCCTCCTGAGACAAAAAAGCTTTTTTTGTCTCCTGTTTAGATCTAGTATTGAGATGAGCCAAGAGCAGGAGAAGAAGAAAAAAAAGAAAAGTGATATTCCGAAGTGGATGAGAAAATATATCCAAGATACGCTCATTCTTCAAGAGAAGGCAAAAGGAGGGAAAAAAGGTAGACCGAAGTTCTTCGATTTCGTGGAAGGCGAAATTACATTATATTATCTAAAATACGTCAAAGGTTATGGAAGGGAAAAGATTTATCGTTTAATAAATAAGCTAGCCCAAAAAATGAAATTGACACAGGAGGGTGAAGAATATGTCAGTGAAAAGACGATTCAAAGACGACTGGAGGAAATAGAAGAAAAGAAGGAGGAAATACGAAAACAGTGGGAAGAACTCAGAAGAAAGCACGAAGAAGAGTCCACGAAAGAGAAAATCGTATACCGTCAAGAGAAACTAAAGGAGTTAGAGAACTACATCGATCAAATCAAGGAAGGGAAGCAGACCCTGTCAATAAAAGAAAAGGAGGAATTGATAAAGAGCCTTAGTGACTTCGAAGGAATTCAATTTTTGGCAAATAGATGGGTTAATAGCGAACTAGGAGAGAAGAAGAAGGAAAAAGAAGCGAGTAGGAAGGGAAACACGATTTCGAAAAAGTACTTTGAAAACACGTTGCGGATGGCTAAGAAACTATATGATTTCATGGTGTCACAGAAAAGGAAGGTCGATCCAAGAACATGGACATATGAGGACATTCAGGACTTTACGCTAGTATTGAAATCACAGGGGTACAGGTCGGACACATATAGGCATGTGACAGCATGGGTGAAACTCTTCCCCGTCACCCAGGATCTCATTCTTCGTCTTAGGGGATTCCAGAGGGGGATGAAAAGTATAGGAACGAAGAAAACCTCCACCCACTTTCTCTACGTCGAGGAGTACAAAAAGGCGTTCGATGAGAACGCTTTCTGCGAGGAGGCGAGGAAGTATGCGAAGAAAGACCGTATGACGGAAGAGGAAGAATATGACGAATGTCAGCGGTTCAAGACTGTCATCGATCTTCATCTGACCACTATGGCGAGGGAGGGTTCTGAGTCATCAAGCCTATTCGGCATAGAGTGGAGTGACGTGAATGAGATCGAGCGAACTGTTAGGGTCTTTGAGTCGAAGACACAGAAATTCTGGGAGGGCATTTATCTCGATCTGTTCCCTGACTTTCATCTTCTGGAGACCTTGAAGAAATACAGGAAGGAAGGTGATAGGTACATCGTTCGCGACACACTGAATTTCACACTCGAAAAGTACAGGAAATGGCTGAAGAGACTGGGCATTTGGTTGGGCAAAGTTGAGGAAAGAACCATAAAAGGAGAGACAGTCAAAGTCACGCTATCGCCCCACGACATCAGACGAAGCGGAGCTTATTGGAGGATTAATTACATGAATTTACCGTTGGAAAGTATCAGCGGGTTCAAGGGAGGCGACCGTTTCTATTCCCCGTTGGGAGTAGGGTGGGAGGATCCAAATACGTTGGTGGGGTATTACGCCTCACCAACCGCGAGGCTACGGGCATTGGCAGGTATAGCCAAGAAATTTGGTGAAAGCCTAATAAAGGATCCCGAGAAAGTGAGGGAGGAAGCTCTCAAGACATTCTCATTCTAAACTAGAGTTTAACTAAATTTTTTGATGAAGAAATATTAACTGGTTTTCCCATTTTATATATAACATGGCTCTAGCACAAGAGGCTCTAACGGGATTTTTGGCTCTACTAGGGGGTCTTGTAGCGTCTTTCGTCATATCGGAAGCGGTACATCTCTACAATGAGAGGATGAAAAATGAGAGTTTCACTACAGCAGTGGACGCGATGTCGAAGTCTACAGTCGTCGCAGTTGAGTCGATAAAGGACACCACTACCACGGCGATAAACTCTCTCCTTAACATGTCAGCACTTCATGACGTTAATGCTCTTGCTAGAGAGAAGGCAAAGGATAATAATCAGCCCGCTAGCAAGTAATTCTTTTTTCCCTCTTTCTTTTTCTCCCACTTGTATTATTACCCGTATTCCTTTTTTCACTCTAATCTAACTCTTGTTTTGAGAGTATGAAAACGGTTTCCTTCAAAGCGGATCCCGACCTGATAGAGCTTTTGGAATGGTACGCCATGAACCACCGAATACCGAGGAGTTTGGCGATACGAATGGCGATTGAAAGGATGGTCAAAGAAGAGATGAGTAAGCAAACAGTCCCAGTAGTGGAGAAGGATGCGGAGTAGGTGGATCGAAAAATTCGGAGAATGTTTCGATTTTTCATGTCTCTCTAACATTCTTCACCAATGCTACGAGGAATGTGATGAGCATGGGGAAAAATGGGAGTGTATTTCTGACTGTAATATGCTCTTCGAAGAGTATGCTAGAGATATGTGAAGGTGAGAAGTAGAGAAGGGTTAAAAAATCAGATGGACTTTTTCCCTTATTAAATTTTTTACGTCCTTCGTCATCTTTATTCACCTTCTGGAAAGTAAAACAGCACAGTGTTTGCACACTCGGTATTTTCTAGTTTTTGTCTCAATATTGCGAATAATTTTTCGACGACGTCTTTAACATTTGCGTCATTAACGTTACTAGCGATGTCGAAAACGTCTTTCACGTTGTCTATTTTCGCTTCACAGACAGGCGTGTAACCACTACCGTTCCAATTTTGTCTCAGCCAATAGATCTCCACTTCTCCCCTCCCCTTCCTCCCCTTCTTAGTCTTAATGTTGATGTTGAGTTCCTCGTAATTCCACCCCTTTGGCATCAAAGGGTACCTCCTATACTTTATGGATATTTCTCTTACTTCGTGTTTATTTTTAATCACCCTTAACCCATACTTCACCTTTTCGTCTAACATCTGGTATTCCTCTTCTCTCATTTCATTCCCCCTCCTGATCATCCTTTACAGCATAAACATCATCATAAATCCTCTGGAAAGGATTTTCTTCAGGACTGACGCCATTTCGGCTATACTCGATGACAGCATTTTCCAACGCCTCTTTCGGTGTGTGGCCGACGCCCCACACTCTCTCAGTTATCTCGTTGTTCAATGTACAGATGTAGAACACTTCCATCCGCAAGTCCCCCTTTACTGTATGAACTGCCACCTTGTAGATGAACACAGACCCGTCATCAGGTGAAAGCGGGTGACTCTCCACCATCGAGACAACCGCTACGCTATCACGTGGGTCGTTGTCCTCCTGAACTAGGCTGAGGTACTTGATCACTGCCTCCAGGACGTATTCATTTCCCCCTATGTCCTTTGCCCTCTCGTAATAGACGTCTGACGGATCGTTGTCGAAGATGTACTTGAGTACGTATTCATTGTCCCAGTACTGCAAGTATATGCTCACTGTCTGGAAATCGGAGAAGGTCGAGGTGTCAAACCCCGCCTTCTGGATCTCTTCCTTAGAGAGAGATACCAAAAAAACTTCCCCTAATTCCCTAGCCATTTCGATGGCCTGCATCACGTTGTGAACTTTTTGTTGGGCCATTTAGACCACTATGATCATATGTCTCTTAGACATATAAAAAGCTTATGTCGTATGTCTCTTGGACATCACACTTTTATAGCCCAAGGTATAAAAATGATGGAGGCAAAGAATGGCGAGAGTAAGCCTGAAAATACCCGATTCAACCCTTCAGGTATTCGATGCACTCTGGAAATATGAAGGATGGGCATCAAGACAGGAAGCCATCGTTTTTTTGCTCCAGACATCTATCGCCCGCGGGTACATTTCGAAGGAGAAAAGCGACGTAGTGAGGAAAATGTCCCAAGAGAAAGCCTCGACATAAAGAAAATTCGTTTTTCTTTTTCCTTATTTCTTGTCACAAGGACGTTTACGGTCGGGATTAAGCTCATAATAAGCCTCAATCAACATCTTCCTAAACTCTTCTAAGTCCTCCTTACTTTCAATTACTAAGTAACCTTCTCCCTTTTCATCCTTATCTTCAATTCTCATATGTGCATATTTGCTACTAGGCATTAAAAAGGGTGATTCAGGGCTCCTTTGCAAATTGTAATATATCTCTCGGTTTAGACTTATTCAATGAAGGAATTACTGAATATATTTGATCATTTCACGAAGAAATAAGGGTTCTTGTAATATTATTACAATGA
>Ga0208661_100260_pt1 | contig 10775 bp, 15 predicted proteins | sample ECHtaG_2_FD_187132 | JGI IMG/M metagenome (GOLD analysis project Ga0208661, IMG submission 187132) | Hot spring microbial mat communities from Yellowstone National Park, Wyoming, USA - ECH_C virus_MetaG (SPAdes) (version 2) | ecosystem: Environmental > Aquatic > Thermal springs > Hot (42-90C) >...
GTAGATGTGTGGTGAGAACGTTTGCAGTGCTTGTTCTGGCGTGTAGTTTGCGTTGATGCTTGTGTTGAACATTTCTTTGTTTAGGTTGTGTGGTATTTGATAGAAAAAGTAATGCTCTCGCAAGACTTCTGGCGTAACAATCTCTATGGGTTTGAATTCCTTTATATTAAATATAGTATTTAAGAATGGAATAAGATTTCTGTCTTGCTTTGCTTGAATTTCCTCCCAACGCATAAAAGATTTTCTTTTTATATAGTTTGTGAATTCTTCGACGTCATGGTTTGAAAAGAGCTCCATGCCGACGTTTCTGAGTGCCATGCTTGTTAAGTAGCTTGCTACTTGTTGATCCTCTGTTTTTTTGTATATGCCGTTTGGCATGTATTCGTAGAGTGTGCCAGCTGTGTAGAGAAAGTGATGCGTTGAATCGATTGTTTGCTTGATAAGTATCTTTTGTTCTTCTAATATGCTTGGTGGAAGGTTCGCCATATCCACACCTTAGTATATTAAGTATATATAACAAAAAGTATTTAAACCTTTGCTTTTTAACCTTAAATATCATATAGATTTTCACAATTATTACTTAAAAATATTACTCGGTTATATTATAATGTCATAAAACTACTAATCCTTTAATCTTAAACGATAACTTTAAATAGTTTTCGGTATATAATATATATTGGTGCAGAGCACCTAGAGGTGAAAAAATGACAAGAAGAAAAGTAAGCCCGTATAAAAGACGTATCGCAATAAGTCTTCCGCTTCAACTTAAAGCAGAGGCAAAGGATCTACATATGAGCCCAACAACTTTCTACTATTGGCTCAAGGAGAGAGCAAAATACTTTACAGTATATGATCAGCTCAACGCAGAATTCGATAGCCAAAACAACCCAGAAGAAAACGCAGAGGCAGAGAACACAGAGGCACAGAACAACGCAAGCCAAGATGCAACGCAAGACGGCACGCAGGCAGAACCTAGCAACACAAATGAAGGAACTGGCGATCTTTATACCAATTATGAAGGAAAAGGTGGTGAGTAAATGAAAACAAATGATGAGATAATAGAAGAAATAAATGACGAGAGGATAAAACAGCAATTTTTGGGCGGTATGGTAATGCTACCTACAGACCCAAGAGCTGAGAATTACAAAGACTTAATAAAAGCCATGGATAAAGCAAGAGCCGATGAGAGAGCAAAGATAAAAGAGATAATTCAAGATTACATAGATAGCATAGATAGTAAAACGTTTAAAAGCAATTGTGATAAAACCAGTATTGATCTACTTGAAGATATTCTTGATGAGATTGGTGAAGAGTAAGATAAAGACAAAAAGTTGATAGAATGGTAGAAAGCAAGTTAGATAAAAGAGAACAATCCATAATTAGAGAGATTTTAGCACTACGTCTGTTAGCATTAATTGAAGGATATGACTTTAAGCTGATCAAGCTCAAAAATCAGCACGCTTATAATATTAAATTGATAAAACTCAAAAAGCACAAGGCGAGAAAATGAAGGTCTTGTTACCGAAAATTTTAAATACTCTCCACTCTAATTTTTTAGTAAGGTGGTTTTTACCCATCAGATTTATAAAGATCTTATGCCTTAAATAAGATAAAAATATAAATTATAGGTAAGGGAAAATGATTGCTGGTGATACATATCTTTTTGAACAGCACTCACTTATGCTTGATGAAATAACTACGAGAAGAACCATAGTAAGACTAAAACAACATGGTGCTGTCTGCAAATTTGTTAATAATAAGTTTTTCTGGTATTTACCCAAATCAGATATTCAACCACAAGAAGAGATAAACGATGAAATTTTTAATAATAACACAGGCTTCGTCGGTAGTATTTATGAGTTTCAGAAAGACGGCATACTAAAGTTACTTAACAACAATAGATTTATTCTCTCGTATGACACAGGTCTAGGTAAAACAATAATGACAATATATGCAATATCTTATTTACTTACCAATACGGCAGACAAAAGAGATATATTGATAATAGCCCCAAAGCAGGTACTCAACCAATGGAAGTTAGAGTTTTCACAACACCTTCCATCTATCTCTGTTAAAGTATATGGTGAAGATGGCTTTGATGATGCAAGAGTTAAAATAATTAGCTATACCAGACTGCGATTATCAATTAATGATTTCTCTACTAAATCTTACCTTGCGGTTGTTTTTGACGAAGCAAATTATATTAAAAACATGAGAGCATTGCAGACAAAAGCATCAACTGCTTTAACTGCACGTTATAAGTGGTTGCTTACTGCCACACCGATTAAAAATTCACCGTTTGAGATTTATTCTTTACTCAATGTTCTTGATTTAGCAAAATATAAGTTTGGTAAATATCGTGAATTTCTAGATAGATATGCTGTTTATACATATGTCGCTTATTTGAACAGAGATGTTATATCAGGGTTTAATATGGAATTATTTGATGAATTAAAAAGCAAAGTTAGTGATGTAATTTTTGGTTATAAAAAGAGTGATGAAAAGGTATTTAATGAACTAAATAGTAAATTTGATTATATAGAGCAGAATGTAAACATTACTCCGACAGAAAACCAGCTAGACAATAATGATATTCTTAACTACAAGATTGAATTAGTAATTAAAAACCTTAATACTGGTGAAGATATTAATTCTTTTGACAATATTGATGAGGCTCTCGTCGAGGGTGAAATTGAATATAACACAGTTTTACCTTACTTTACTGCCAAGCGTTTAAATGCGGATGGTGTAGAATTCTTAGCTTTAAGCACAGAAAAGTTAAGTGATGGGTTAATTACTACTGATGAAGAAAACCCAAAAATGAATGAGTTATTAAATATTATTAATGATATATCTAACGAACATAAAATTGTTGTCTTTACAGTCTACGAAAAAGTAGCTGAGAGAATTTATGAAGTTTTAAAACAAAATAATATCGAGGCTCTCATTATTACAGGTAGTAACGGAGAACCGGTAGAAGTGTTAAATGAATTTAAAAATAGCAAAATAAATGTGCTAGTAAGCACTGATGTATTTAAGTTTGGAGTTAATATGCAGTTTGTCGATTATATTATTAATTATGACTTACCTTGGACTTATTCTGAATATGAACAAAGAATTGGAAGAGTGAATAGAATAGGTAGAACAAATATACCAATCATAATCAACTTAATTTGCAAAGGTTTAATTGATGAATATATATTTTGGTTAATTAAGAAAAAGAAAGAATTTAATGATCTAAGTTCTTCAACCCCACCTAAAAATTCAACTAATCCTAATTTTCTGAGCCAATTTATATAATTGTATAAAATTTTGCTGTTTTTGTGGTGTGGCTAGGCGTAGCGTGGTGTGGCATCGGAGGTGTCGTAGGTGGGTTTGTTGACAGACGAATTTTTATCCTTTAAGTTTAAATTATAAACAAAAAATTCCATAATTATGGAATGGCTAAAAATATTTTAGACTGAACCAAATATTTAAACTTAAATTTTTGTCAAAATGAACCCATTTTCCATAAATATGGAAAATTGTCGTCTATTTGAATTATCCTTAAAATTACTATACTTTATTTCTATAATTATAATAGCACACCTATTTCTATTTAATAATACTCTTCACAGTTTTTTTCTTAAATTTTAACAATAATTTAATTAGAAAATTCCATAATTATGGAAAATCAATATACAAAATATACTTAATACTCTTTCCAAAAATATGGAAAACGCAACGCCACCACACACGTCACACACTGCCACCACACAGGGCACATCAACGCAGGGGGCATATCTTATATGCCTTGACCGGCATACCCTGCCACTCTGTGCGTGCTATGTGTGGCATGTTGGCAAGGTTTTTTGGCAGTCTAACATTTCAAAAACAAGAAAAAGGATGCGAGGGCGATCAACTCGCATCCTAGAGTGTGGGGAAAGACGTTAGCTAGTCATAGGTTAGATATCTTGGAGTCTATAAAAATAGTGTATTTCTGATATTTAAACTTTTCGGTTAAAAATGCAACCGAAACCTTTTTATATCTTTTTATACCTTATATATTACATATACTCAATATATCTGGTGGTAAAAATGACAGACGAACAGCACAAAATGACGACGATGAGAGTAAGCACAGCAACTCTAGAACGCCTACGCAAATTTGGCGACTTTGGAGACACATACGAAAAGATAATAAACAAACTGCTCGATAAAGTAGAAGGCAAACAAGAACAAGGTGCTGTCGATGAACAAAGCACGCAAGGGAGCTAACTTTGAGCGAGAGCTAATGAAGCTTGCTCTGCAGAAAGGAGCAACGCTAGTAATGCGAGGAGCAAGCTCAAAAAGCAAGTCAACGATTCCAAATCTTAAAATTGATTTAATTGTTGTAAAAGGCAACAACATATACTTTATTCAAGCAAAGCACCACAAACGCAAAGCAACGCAGAAAGAAAAAGAGCAGTTCTTCAACGCAGTCTGGCACGCAGGCTTGCAAGGAAACAACTTAACTGCAATCGCGGATTTCATAGAAAGCAAAGAGCAATTTGATATTTTGCTGGGTGCGAAAGATGGTAGATGGTGATGGAGATGGAGGATATCCATGTATTTGGTGAGAAGGATTATCTAGATGCAGACGAATTGAACGTCGGAGCAACGCTAAAAGTAAAAGTGTTGGAATACGTCGGCAGACGCACATACGCAGACAGGTGGGCACCATACTATATCGTGCAGAGAGAAGATGGAAAGAAAAAGTTCTTTAGGCTCAGCATAACAAACGAACAGCTACTCGCAAAGCAGTTTAGCATGAGGGACTATGTAGATCTCGTCGGCAAGACTCTAACGCTAACAGTAAAGCACTTTAAGCTCGGACACAACGGCTTCATAATAACCGCAGTCGACAACGCAACCGCAGCAACGACGCCAACGCAAGCACAGACGCCAGAGCTAGTCGATACGTCGCCACCAGCAACGGAAAAGCAGATACGTATGATACATGCAATAGCAAAGAGCGACGAAGCTAAAGAAGTCATAGAAGAGTTCCTTGATGACATCGGAAAAAGCGACATAACACAGCTCACAAAAGCACAAGCAAGCAAACTTATAGATGAACTACAAGGGAACGCAGAACAGGCAACGCTTTGATGCAGAGAGAGCCAAAACGAAAAGTTTAAAAATCTTCCGTATAGTGTATAATTAATTAAACAAATTAAACAAATTTAACATCGCGAAAGATTTAAATATTTTTCTGTTTATGTATAACTATAAATGGTCGCCTGTGCTATTGCACAGGGTCATAAATGGTGTGCTGATGGTAGGAGAGCTCTCTGACATAAGGATAAAAAAACTATTTAATAAGGTCGTGGCATCGTCTGATCCTCCTTCGCCCCTATATCATTTTGCTTTAGCTTATCTACTCTCTGATAACCGTGTCAAAGAGTTCCTAAAGCCATCAGCAATAAAGATGCTTATATACTATAATATGGTGTGATAAATGGGAAATATAACTTATAACATTGAAAAACTTAGAGAACTGTCTAAAAGTTTAGATTCGCTTCGTGATAAAGTTTTTAATTACTATTTAGATGCTAGACATAATCTGAGAAAAAACAACGAAAAAAATTTAAAAACACTGCGTCATTATTTAGATATAGCTTATTATTCTATAAATGATATAGCTTATCACGACACGATAGGTCATGCTAAATCAGAATATGATGACCGAGCAGAAAAATTAAAAATAACTTATGCTACTATCTTAGCATCAAAACGAAACATTCAATCATACTTAAGAAAAGGAAGTGAATACAAGAAAGGACTAAAAGAGGTAGATTTACAATTATCAAAAATACAAAGAGCTCTCGAAGAAATGTTTGGCGATGAAATAATGGTATGAGTTGGTGGTAAAATGATAAAAATGACATCTTATAGAGGATTCTTATACGTGCTACTTACTTCAGACGAGCTTGAAAGGAGAACTTTGCAAGAAGTCTATGGTATTCATGCTTTATCATCTAAAGACATTGTTTACCGAGATAAAGATGTTACATTATTAAAATTGCCGAAGTTCACGAGGGATGTTAAAATATAGTTGGTGAATAACATGGCAAAATACGAAGCGTTGTTGGTTGCTCCAGACGGAGATTTTGTGACAGACTTTAAAGAAAATTCAATAGAGAAGGTGCAAGAAGACTTAGCAGACATTGGTAGTAAATGGGTTTTCTATCCATATATCTTTATTATAAAACTACCTAAAGATCCTAGTAAAAATGTAACCAAAGGTGGTTTATTTAGAGATAAATATACAGGAGCATCAACAGTTGGAAGTGTAAATGGAGCATTTATAGTTAAAGGTGTAAGTAGATCTAAAATAGTCGATGTTGTATCACCAGAATCTCTCGAATTTATGAAAGGTTGGACTGTTGCTAAAGCAATTAAAAAAATAGTAATTGAAAATAAACAATTCGAAGGATATTTTGGAGAACATAAGATTTTATGGGGTTTTTATGAATGATGTATATTATGCTCAACACGATTCAACACACATGTGTGTTGAGGTGGCAGGATATAGCCACGCTGACGACAGGATGAAGCAAAGAGACTACTCGCCCACGACGAGAGGACAATCGTGGAAACTAGCCGAAGCATAATAAAGTGAAACGATGAACGCTACATCGCTCTGCGGTTGGATGTCCGAGAAGGACGGAAAGACGGGAGCACACAAAAACTCTGGTGTGGTTAGTAATCGTGTTCCTTATTATGCGGGGCAACCCTCAAAAGAGGCTAGTGATTTTAAAAGGTGAATAAATGGCAAAAAGAAACGACGTAGGGCTTGTCTTAGTAGTAGGTTTGCTACTACTCGGAGCAATATACGTTGGAGCAACATACTTCCACCCAGCATCAGTCGGAGTGCCAAGCACAAGTGGCACGCCAGCACCAACAACGACACCTTCGCTTGCATGTGCTGGATCTTCAGTAGCACCAACACTCTCACTTGAGACATACTATATGAACACAGCAACAGTGCCACCATCACCAACACAGGTAGCAACATCTTACTCTGTCTACACTGGTAGTTCACCTCTTGCATTCGCAAGTGGAACTACATCAGCAACAGCAGGAACTTCAATAAGTGGAGTAAACTGCGGACAGAGTTACAATATATTCGTTGGTGATAACAGCAACTATTATCTAAAGGAAGTGCAGACAACGATAACACAGACATCACAGCAATTAGCAGTCCAGCTCACACCAATAAGCTTGCCAAGCATTGGCTATAACAACGGCACAATCGCAGGCTACGTAGGACAAGCAAAGTTCTTCAACGTGCCAAACGGCTACACAGAGACTCAGCTACAGATGAAGATAAGTGCAGGAAGTGGATACTTTGGTCACCCTGACTATGCGATTGTATTTGCATACAACGCATCACAGATATCAAGTATCCAACTCAATGCACCTACAATCTCTGTGCCGAGCAGTGTAGTCTCAGTTCCAGCAGGTTTTGCAACAGTAGCATACCAGATGCCAGCAATTGGCAACTACAACTACACAATAATAAACCCTATAATAAAGACAGCAACATTGCCAAGCAACACTTTGGTGGCATCTCCAATAGATGTCTACCTTGTGAGCGAGGCAAACTTTAACCAGAACGGCAACCTACTAACAGGATTATTTGCAAACCCAAGCACTGGTGCACCATTGATAACACCAGTATCATCAGTCACAACAAGCTCTGGTGGAATACTGATATATGGCTAACGCCATATAAGTGAAGTATTCGGGAGGTTTTGGAGTTTTTCCTCCTAAAAAAAATAAAAACGTGATAGAATGAGAAGAAATGGAAAGGTTGTAATTGGTCTGATAATCATTCTGCTGTTAGGATTACTGATATTTAGTGGTGGTCACTTCTTATCTTTTTACAATTATAATCAATGCACTTCATTATCAAATGTTTATTGTGCTCCACAAGTTGGTGGTGCTGTTACCTCTCTATCACAAGTTAGTGTTGGTTCAAACTATGGCAATTTATCAGGAACATTCTGGCTAGTTAATTTTATACTCAATGGACAAGGGCAATACCTGTTTAGTTCCTCTTCTCAGCAGATTGCTTCAGCAATTAACTCATCTTACCAGGTTAAGAATAATCAGCAGATTTCAATTAATGCAAAGCTGAATTATCAGAAGCTTGCAATACCTTATACTTATAGTGGAACTGACATATACATGCTTAAAATAGAACCTATAGATTTTCCTTTCTCTTGGTTTAGTCAGGGTGCTGGTTTTGGAACTTTATATGCTCAAGTTAATCAGACAGCTAATTCAAATTCTTACACTTTTGCTTTGAGTGGCTTAAACTCTGCTACAGATGAAGAAAATATATTTAATGCTTATTCCTCTGAATGCTCTAATTATGGAGGTTATACTTTTGCACAAGCTTATAGTGGATCTTACTTTGGCACAACCATGCAAGGCTACATATTATCATGCTATGGTGTAACTTCTGTTAAAGTTGCTAGTGTTTTCTCAGCTGGCAGTCCAGAAATTTCTGAAAATGTTTCAGTAATCTACAACAATGGGACTGTATCACACACATTCTATCTTACTAATACACAACCAGAACAATCATACGGCAATATAGCACTCGCACAAATTGTTGGTTATGAAGTCGGTTCATTAAATACTTATATTGGCACAACTTCACCATTACTCATTGGTTTTGAGAATGGAACGCAAGAAGTAATCAATCCTGTTTCATTAACAACTATTCAGCAACTTAATAACTTTAACCCAGCATGGCTACAACCAGCAGGTATAGAAATAAATAACGTGCCTTTTGATAATCTTTATAGCTTCTCTGCATTCCAGAACGGAATAAACTACCAGAACCAGCAGGTAAATAACCTATTATCAGAGCAACTTCAACCTACGAATCCTTATTATGGAGGCACTATTATTGGTCGTTATACTGCAATGGCAAATAATGTATACAATGGAGCACCATTTTACTATTATGTAGATGTAACAGGCAACCCTGTTCTTTATCCAGACATTCAATTCTTAGTCTCTGCACAGTCTCTTGGTATATTTGTTCCTGTCGCTTACCCAACAATAGTGAGTGAAAGTCCAAACCCACTTGTAATTCAATCTGGTAGTTCAATATCTGCTACATTCTTGGTTAAAAATAACGCTTCAGTTCAAGCATCAGCTTATATTATTGTGACTGCACCAAACGGAACGATAGTTGGGCAGTCTCCAGACTTTAGTATACCAGCAGACGGAACAGCAACAGAATCTGTGATAATAAGTCTCTATAATCCTAACCTCGCTAACCTAAATGTTCCTTTAACATCAACAGTCTATTCGGCAGAGAATACTAACTTGCATAACTCATATAGCTTTTCTGCAACAATAAAACCGAACTGCCCACCAGGAACTGTTTATGTTAACAATACAAACTGCCAGTCTGAAGTCAAGACTTGCCAGCAGGGCTACTATTGGAATGGCACATCATGCCACTTAATCTGCTCGCCACCATCAATATTTAACACAACCACACAATCCTGCTGGGTACCACCACAACCAAATAATCAAAACGGCATTGGTGTTGGTTGGTATATTCTTGCGATTATATTGATTATCGTAGGAATATATGCTCTTATGAAAAAAGGCAGAGGTGTTAAGGTTGTTGCACCTACGCCACGTGTTAGATATAGCATATCGTGATTATGAGGTGAAAACATGACCGTAATAATTGAGGTAAATACAGGTGGTTTAACAAAAATTGGTAAGAAGTTTACTTACCATATCTTTGGGCAAAAAGACATAAAGAGGGTAACTAATAAACTAAAAGAAATAGTAAAGAAATATCCACCCAAGACAGATTTATATGGTGTTGGTCAAGAGGTTCGTTTTTATTTGAAAGCATATCATGGCAGTGGAGACATAATTAGGGAAGAGGGTATATTACATAATGTGAAAGATGTAGATAACCTAATGTATAATGTTAGACGTTTATATTTGAACGGATCATGATCATGATAACATGAGTGAGACAAAACTCGAAAGACTTGCAAGGAACGCAAGAGCAAGCAGAGAGATAGCAGACGCTCTCGGAGTTAGCAGTTTTATCGCTTCTAACCCATTATTCAAAATAGTATTACTTATCTTAATAGCGGTTGTTTTGTTCTTCAGCTTTGGGTTCTTTATTGCTAACATCTTCAACATTTACATTATTGCAATATCTTTTGCAGTTGTTCTGCTAGCAAGAGTTTCATTGCCAATAACACACAGAACACATATAAAAGTTCCAGTCTTACAATATGGTGTCGTTCTTGGCTTTCTTGCTTGGGCATATCAACTTTATTTAGCAGGACAGCAGAACTTTTGGACGGGAATTGCCTCAGTTGCAAACATACCTCTATTAGTTGCTTATATTTTTCTTTTCACAATTTGGGTATTTATTGCTAAGGCAATAATAAGAAGATTATGATAAATGGGTGATAAAACGGAAGATTTTGAAACCGAAGAAAAAGAATTTAACGATTATATTAGACACCTTGCTAGTTCACGTGTAGGAAGTGAAATCTTCGAAAAGCTAAGGCGAGAAGCAAATAGAAAGAAGAACTTAAAAATAGATAAGCCAATAATAATTGATTCATATGAAATTAATTTACCAGAAGACTCAATGAATGGAAAGTATGTTGCCAATTTCTTCGATGATAATAACAAAATAACAATTACCCTCATATTTAAAAAGACTGGTAGTGGTTTATGGCGTTATGTACTTG
>Ga0208661_100262_pt1 | contig 10757 bp, 10 predicted proteins | sample ECHtaG_2_FD_187132 | JGI IMG/M metagenome (GOLD analysis project Ga0208661, IMG submission 187132) | Hot spring microbial mat communities from Yellowstone National Park, Wyoming, USA - ECH_C virus_MetaG (SPAdes) (version 2) | ecosystem: Environmental > Aquatic > Thermal springs > Hot (42-90C) >...
TATCCAAGTCAACAGCCTACGTTCTGAGTTTCGAGGGTGGAGAGCCAACGATGCGCCCGGACCTACTCGAACTCGTCAGGCGGGCCAAGCAGAACTCCTTCTATACCTTCGTGACAACTAACGGCACACGCCTCGACAAGGTTCCACTCGACAAGTTAGCCGAATACTTAGACTACCTTCACATATCCATCGACGAATACCACAACAATATGTACCTTTACAACCGACTCGGAGACTTCAGGGCGGCCGGCCTCAAAGTGAACATACAGGTCGTGGTAACACGTAGAACACTGAGTAGGCTAGAAGAGAAGGTGCGCAAGGCCAGAGAGCACAGGTTCAAACTCCTCGCCATGCCAGCGATTGACTACCACGGCAACATTCAGTTGAGCCCAGACCCACTAGAGTATAAACGTGAAATGGAGAGGCTAAAGAGTCTCTACCCAGAGACACTTAACAACAGCTTCGACTACATCGAGCTATGGGAGAAGGGTTACTCATGCAAAAGCATGGCTATACAGGTTGAACCCAACGGAGACCTAGTCTACCCATGCGACCTCAAAGGTAAAGTGCTAGGCAACCTAACCAACACACCACTTAGCTCGCTGCTCTCATCCCCTAAGGCAATGAAGCTACGCACAGTGTGCCGCTCTGGTAAGCCCTGCGGTCAATACCTACACATGCAAACCTCAGCAATGGCATCACTCCAAGGCCTAATAGACTACGGTATACCCATGATCAAATGGAGATTCACGGGAAGAGCATAACACACCAACCAGAGCACCCCACTGACTTGCTCTATTAGAAGACTTTGCTCTTACGATTGTATGGGAAAACCTGTTAACGCAGCAGACGAGCCGCTCAACCTCTCCTAACCCGTAAAATCAATTTCAGATGGCTAGATTGCGATGTACATATCAACTCATGCACGCGCAACAAGTAGCCTAATCCTTACTCGCCGATAGTGTAGTAAACAATTAAAATTTTCAGTTTCTACTAGAATGTTAGAAGCTTGAAGCGGTTAGCGTGGTGATTCAACCACGTGGCCTGCCACGACCGCTATACCTTCCTTCTCAGCTTCCGCCTTAACCTTGTCTTCTATAATGTTGGCCACTATGAAGACTTTAACATTCCTACCCATGGCCTCAAGAATCCTTCTTCGCGTTTCCACCTGCTCGAGCACATCTTCATCCCCATAATTCTTGATCTCGAACAAATATGTTACGCCGTCTTCTTCGATTATATCCACTTGGAACTCCTTACCCTTCTGGTACACGCCCGCCTGATCTACGATCTTTGCGCTCCTGACTTTAGAGACATCAATCCCGTGTAATCGTAGTGCCTCCTTGTAGAGCTCGAGCATCGTTCTCTCCATGTAAACACCAGCCCTACCAGTGAATGAGCCCACCACGACTTCGAGTCTCTGAACACTCCTAGTCAAACTATCGATCGCTTCCCATAGTTTTTTGTTGTCTTCGTGTAGTAGTTTTATGTCTTCGCTGTTTTTGTTTACTGCTTCCCATAGTTTTTTGTTGTCTTCGTGTAGTAGTTTTATGTCTTCGCTGTTTTTGTTTACTGCTTCCCATAGTTTTTTGTTCTCCTCTTGGAGAACTCGGATCTCCTGCTGTATCTGTCCGTTTTGTTCTTGTAGTTGTCTTATTTCTTGTTGCATTATTTTTATGTCTTCGCTGTTCCTATTTACCGCCTCCCACAACCTATTGTTCTCCTCATGCAGTTGCTTTATTTCTTGTTGCATTATTTTTATGTCTTCGCTGTTTTTGTTTACTGCTTCCCATAGTTTTTTGTTGTCTTCGTGTAGTAGTTTTATGTCCTGCTGCATCGCCCTAATGTCTTCGCTGTTCCTATTTACCGCCTCCTGCAAGCGACTCACGGCCTCGACAAGCGCGTTGAGCTTCTCCCTTGTCTCCACTATGAACTTATACTCCACGCTCTCCATGATATATGGAAGCAGGATATCAGCCAGCTCCTTAGCGAGCTCAGGGTTCTCCTTAAGCGGCCTAATCGATTCCATCATGATACAATATTCATCAATGCTTAAAAACACTACTCAGAATAGCTTGATGGGAAGTGTTAAAAGGGGGTGTGCCACGACTAAGGGTGTTGTGGATGGTTCAAACTTTTCCGCGGACGTGTAATGGTGTAATGTTTGGGTGAATCAAGGGAATTCCACGACCTGTCCTAACCTGCTTTACTCAGTTAGCTTTTTGTCCTGTTAATTTTAAGTCACTTACCCCGAAGTGTGTTTACCCCCGACGTGTGCTCAGAGTTCGAAAAGATTATATCTTTAAGTGGTTTTCTTGTGGTATGTCTTCCGAGCTTGAAGATATTTATTCGGCTATTGACCAGAATATTGAGGAGCATGTTGGAAGGATTTTGAGACTGATTTCGCAGCCAAGTATAGCGGCCCAGAACATTGGTATGAGGGAGTGTGCGGAGCTTGTCAGGCAACTCTTCTTGGAGGCTGGTTGCAGGAGGGCTGAGGTGTATGATACACCCGGCCAACCCGTGGTTTACGGTGAGCTTGAATGCGGTGCGCCCGTAACGCTTGGTGTTTATATGATGTACGACGTCAAGCAGGTGGAGGGTCAGAAGTGGACCCTCGTAGAGGACCCATTTAAGCCACGCGTAGTTGAGATGCCCCCATTCAAACGCGTGATAGTTGGCCGCGGCGCAGTGAACTCTAAGGGGCCAATGCAGGCCTTCCTCAACGCTGTAAGGGAGGCCATGCGTGTAACCGGTGGGAGGCTCCCTGTGAACCTCAGATTCATAGCGGAGGGTGAGGAGGAGATAAGTAGCCCCAACCTGTATGGATTCGTGTCATCACACAAAGAGTTGTTCGAGGGCTGCAGCGCAGTTATCATGCCCTTCGCCGCCCAGGACACCCGAGGTGAGGTCTCACTACACCTCGGCTGCAAGGGGGTGTTCGAATTCGAATTGGAGTGCAGTGGGGAGTCGTGGGGTAGGGGTCCCACGCGTAGCGAGATACACAGTAGCTACGCACCCATCGTTGAAAGCCCGGTGTGGAGGCTGATACGTGCACTGGGCACAATGAAGGCCGACCCCCAGGACCCCGAACGTGTGACCGTTGAGGGATTCTACGAGAGCGTGGCTGCCCCCACCGAGGAGGAGCTAGGCATGATGCGCACACTCGCATCAAGACTCGACTTCGAAGCCATAAAGCAGAGTCTGGGAGTCAAGGTTTTCTGGCGCAACCTCGAGGGAGGCGTCGACACACTCGTAAAGCTCCTGTACGAGCCAACCCTAAACATCCAGGGCATCCACGGGGGCTACACAGGCCCAGGTTTCATGACCATCCTCCCCAACAGGGTGAGCGTTAAACTCGAGGTGAGGCTGGTCCCAAACATGGAGGCAGGCGAGGTCCTCGCAAAGATAAGACGACACCTAGACACCCACGGATACCAAGATATACGAGTCACCGCCACAGACGACGACTTCGGGCGAAAAGTGGGTGAAAAATGGGCTAAAGTGGACCCTAAGGCACCCATCGTATCCGCGGCCATAGAGGCATACAGGGAACTCGGCTACGACCCACAGGTATGGCCACGCCTCGCAGGCACAGCACCAATACACGTGTTCACCAACCCACCCCTACGCCTACCACTCGTAATATTCGGCTTAGGCCACGGTGGAAGAGCTCACGCACCCGACGAGTACTACGTACTCGACGACACGGGTAAAGTGAAGGGTCTAGCGGCGGCTGAAAAATCATTCGTCAAACTACTCTACAAGGCAGCTGAAAAATACGGAAAACAACCACAAAAACAAGCCTGACACCACCCACATAGGGGTGGTCTCCCCCTCCAAGAATACACCTAGGAGAAAAGCGTGTATGATGATTCAATGCTCAAACCTGAAAAGCAGTAACTTAAACTGCCCCAAGTCGTTCACCTGAAAAGTAATAGGCCTGTTCAAAGAGCAGCCCACCTTCCATTAAGCAAAGCTTACTTAATGATTCCGGTTTCCTGGAAGCGCTGCCCTTCCATCTTTATCTATAACAAAAGATTTTTGAATTATGACTTAATATGAATTAGAGTTCAGGCTTCCGAGTTTAGATGTGCTTTTAAGTTTACTACTTGGCGAGTCCACGAAGCAGCAAGACCTACTAATAAGTGTTACCTATGAGGGTAGGTGTTGGGGTAAACCAAGTTTATACGCCCAAGCGCTTAACTATATACGTATGGGTGAACACATCCAGAAGTTCGACTTTATGAACCTCACCCTGAGGGGGTACATCGTCCTCTTGGTCGCTGAAAAAAAGGGTTGCGTGTGCACGCAGGATGTTAGGCGGCTCTACGCACTCAGTAAGAGGTCGAAGAGAGCCGTCAAGTTTCTCAGAAACATGGTGAAGAATGGCCTACTCTACAAGAAAGAGGAGGACGTGTACACGCTCACACCCAAAGCCGAGGCAGCCTTAGAGCTCGTGCAGGCAAAGATCAAATCGATAAAGAAGCAGACACCAGTAGTTGACAGGAGGGTTAAGGCTGAGAAGGTTAACGTGCAGATAGAGCACTAACCTCCAAGTTGAAGAGTATGGGCTGTGGTTGGTTTGCTTTCTTACTTTCTTTTTGTTCACAATCCATATTAGTGGGGGTGTAGCTCACAGCTTGGTTTGATATGAAGGCTCTTGTGACGGGTGGGGCTGGCTTCATCGGAAGCCACCTCGTCGACAGACTACTACAAGAAGGTTACGAGGTAGTCGCAGTGGATAACCTCTCAGAGGGAACACTCGACAACCTCAAACACTTGGAAGGAGACCACCGCCTCCGCTTCATTCGAGCGGACATACGTGATAAGCGGGCTGTAGATGAATTCATGGCAGGAGACGTGGACGTGGTCTTCCATTTGGCCGCCCACGCAAACATTAGGACAAGCCAAGTAGACCACTATGTAGACTTAGAGCAAAACGTGATTCCAACAATACACATACTCGAGGCGATGCTCAAGCATAGGGTGCCACACTTCGTGTTCGCGTCAACCTCAGCAGTCTACGGTGAGGCCAAACTGAAACCCACCCCCGAAGAGTACTCTCCCATACAGACATCACTCTACGGCGCCTCCAAGTTCTCGTGCGAAGCGTTCGCCCAAGCCTTCACCCAGCTTGGAGACATAAGCGTGTGGAGCTTCAGGTTCTCCAACGTGGTGGGTGAGAGGGCGAGGCACGGTGTGATATGGGACTTCGTACACAAACTCAAAGCCAACCCCAACACGCTAGAGGTACTAGGAGACGGAAAGCAAACCAAAGAGTATATTTATGTTTCAGACTGCGTGGAGGGCATCATCACTGGTTACCTCAAATCCAAGGCTAGGGTGAACACATTCAACATAGCCGTGGATGAGACAAGAAGCGTGGACCAGGTCGCCGACATAGTCATAAGCGAACTTGGATTAAAAAACCAGGAGGTTCGAAGGATCTACACCGGTGGATCCCGCGGCTGGGTGGGCGACAACCCAGTAGTCATTCTGGACACATCCAAGCTCAAATCACTCGGCTGGAGGCCTAAGATAGGAGCTGATGAAGCCATAAGGAGGACAGCTAGGTGGACGATGAGAAACCTCTAAACCAGATTGGTTAGAGTTGGTCAGCCCACCCACACACCACACTCTGGATGCACTCATGCTCGGTGGACGTTGTGAGCTCCCTCTCCCTCGAGTGGACCCTATAGTTTCGAGTAAAGCTCTATATAACTTTGTACAACCTTTGACCAGTCGTACGCCTCGGCGCTACGCATGGCTTCCTCGCCAAGCCTCTTAGCGATCCCTTTATTGTTCAAGATGTAGAGGATCTTGGATGCGAGCTGAGCAGTGTTCCCAGCGTCGAAGAGCAGGCCGTTTCCCCCTTCCCTGACGATGCTTGGCATGTCCCCCACGCGTGACGCAACGATGGGTCTGCCCGCGCTCATGGCCTCAAGGAGGCTCAGCGGCGTGCTCATGAAGGAGAACATCGACCTGTAGGGTAGGACGACCACGTCCGAAAGCTGGTACACCGCCTCTATATCCCTTCTTCGCCCGAGAAAGGCGACTCTCCCCGTCAAACCCAGACGTTGAGCGAGGCCCTTCAAAACTCTGAGCCTCTCCTCCTCATACTCATAGGTGCCCTTGGTGAGGAAGAGGAACCCCGTCTCCGCCGCCTCCCGGAGTACTAGGCTCGCGGCCACCAGGAAGTCCTCCCCACCCTTCCAGGGTGTAACGTCGCCTGCGAAGAGCACAAAGCGGTCGCACCCCAAGCCCAGCTCCGACCTAAGGTAGCCCACATCCACCCTGCGGCTGAATCTGCCGAACTCGACACCCACGGGGATCACGGGTGAGCGGGCCGCCAAACCCCGAGGAAGGGTGCGTCGAACACCCTCAGATATGGCCACAAACACCACCTTTGGGGAGGCCGCCCACACGGGTATACTACTCTTAGAGAAGCGCAGAATCATCCTGTGGGAGAGAGGCGAATCTGTGAGTATACCCCCCACAACTTCGGCGGGTGAGTAGAGCGTGAACACGCTGGGCGCCCTCGACGCCAAGCCGGGCAGGGCTATAAGTGGGAAACTGCTGTGACCGTGAACCACATCGTATGAGCCAGAGTGCCTTAGAAGCCAGCGTGTTATAGCGGCGAGAACAATCGAAGCATTCTCAGAGTAGGCTTCACCGCCCACGTTTAAGCCAACGTACCTCATACCATCAAACAAGGCGTCACCCACCCCCCTACTCAGAACGGTCACATCGAAGCCTCTCTCAACGAGTCGTCTCCCCAGACTCCGAACAGTGTTCCTCAACCCTTCAACCCACGGTGGGCCAAGGCTCAGACCGTAGAAAAGCAGCTTCACATCAAAACCACCATAAACCTGGCCCGCTCCGAAGCCCGGCGCACACGACGCGAAACACTCTCAGAAGGACGCACACCCCAACAAGCCCACTAGCCCTCCAGCCTTTCACGTCGTTCGAGCACGTAAAGCGAAAACACTAAGATTATAAATGAGTCCAGGACAAACAGGGCCATATAGTAATACTTTGTGGCCACGTTGAATGATGTGTAGCTACTCAGACCGGTGACCTCCACTATGTTGCCGTCGAGGTGTATGAGTAGCGGGAACATAATAAACCACAGCACACCGAAAACCCCAAGTAAAGACACCCTTTTCATACAGGAATCCAGTAGTGAATCTCGAACCCCCATATTAGCTATGCTCTTCTCCCAAGCTGCAGCCCGCCGGAGAACTCCCTTCTTCTATTCTACATCAAATTTTATAATTCGAGGCTGTAAATCTATAGAACAACCCCTGAAACTACATAATATTTAAACCCCGAGCAGGTACACTACTCGTGGATATATTTGTCGCAACAATCTCGTTCAATAGTAATTAGGAGGCCTTTTTTGGGTTACAGTAACCCCAAGAGGAAGAAGCGTTCTGGGGCGAAGATACTCAGAGACATACTCTATATAGCGGGTGACGGTGAAAAGAAGACCCACATACTGTTCGGCTCAAACATAAACCCCACAATCCTCGAAAAATACCTTAAACTCTCACTCGAACACGGATTACTCGTGAAGACTGATAAGGGATACGCTGCAACAGCCAAAGGTAAGGAGTTCGTGAAGAACTACGACCTGTTCCAAAGCCTTCTAGAAAGCTTGGACGAAGTCGAAAAACAGATAAAAACAATCCTATCATAGAAGCCCGCAGCGGCGAACACGAATGCCGCGGCCACGGCCAGCTAAATATCGGGAACCCTGCACTGGGACTAACCTTATAATTCGCTTTGTTCGCGGTAACCGCTACACCACACGGGCTGTTTGGTTACTCGTTGTTCAGGTTTCCCTGGCTTCTTACACGTCTCTCAGGCGCCCTTAGTGTTATGGTTAGCTGGTCCTCGGCGTATGTGTACACTGGGTCGACGTCCTCATAGAACGAGTCCATGAAGCCCTTAAAGAACCACCCCCAGGCCTTGGAGAACTTTTCCCCGAGGGTGTGGCGCAGCACCACGGTGTACTCTTCCCCCTCCTTGTTTATGTACACGTTCCCAACCCCCCCATACTTCATCCTTACCGCGAAGAACTCGAGTAGGTCGTCGAACTCCTGGCTCGCTGGCCAAACATCCACTTCGTTTCTAAGGGTAACCTTCCCGAAGTTGTAAGCGATCTGCCTGAGGAAGTCTTCACCCGTGGCCTCCACGAGCATCTCTATAACCTTCTTGGGAAGCGGAATATACTGTAGCTTGTTCATGTGCCTATCATACCTCACATACTTGGTGAGCACATTGGTCACAAGCGCGTTGAGAGTTACCTCTTCGCGCTCAGCCTCGGCTTCGAGCTCCTCGCAAAGCTCAGCGGAAAGCCTAAAGCTCCTCACAACACTCTTCTTATTACTCGCCAAACCCGACACACTCCCCCAAAAAACGGCTGCAAAGATAAATCATGATGCGCAATCCTCTTTTGGTACATAGTATACTAATAAAGAGTTAAATAAATTTTTGTAATACTTTGTAAACGAATAGGTTATATTAAAGCTCATCATACGATAGACAGAAATGATTGGTAAAATAGAAAATAACGAGCTGGACATAAACGCAATCCTCCCCCAAATGGAGGATCCCAAGAAGAGGAACAGTGCCACAATACTCTGCGACGTAATCAAAGCGTCATACAACGGTGCAAGAAAAACACACATAATGTACAGGTCCAACCTAAACCCCACCATCCTAGAAAAATATTTGAAGTTCTGCTTGGAGCACGGCCTAATAGAGAAAGAGGGAATAGGCTACAGGGCGACGAGAAAAGGCGCAGAGCTCGTAAGACACATCGAGGAAATAAATAGCCTCAAAAAGAACATTGAGACCATCATGAGACAGGCACACCGGCTATCGACACGAAAAACATGAATCTGAAATAGAAAACAAGTAAACCCCCAAACCCCCTCCATCTTTTTTATTGAATCCCTTTTTAGGTATTAGTATACCCAAGCACAAAGTGTGATTGTAGTCGTGGTTGGGTGTCGCAAAGGTTGAATGATCGAATTCGTCTTGCGGTTGCTATATAGTCAGTCTGTGGATCCATTCTATGAATCAGGCGACATGCACCCATACGCCCCCACCCCCGCTATGGCTGGGGGAATATGATCCAAAACTGGGGCAGATAGAGTTGTGTGTGCAGAGGGGATGCACTGGGGCGTGTGTAGTTTTAGCTAAGGATGGGGAAGGGTGGTTCTCCGAAGCCCTTGCTAGCGGAGAGCCGATGGAGGGATGCATGTGTGCATGAGCCCCCACTCGGGTGGGTGAAACCGATGGGATAGCAGCAAACCGTGATTTCACCGTAGGATTTCGTGGAGTCCAAGCCAAATCGCTGCGTGCATGGTTTTGTGCGGGTGCGTACCCACATATATTCGCTTGAATTAAAATCCCTCGCCCTCCCCCCATCTGGGCGCGAGGTTTATCCCTTCTCTATCGCCGCCCAGCTGTGCCCGCTTCTATGAGTGAGATTATAACCCTACGCTGGCCTGTCGGGGGGTGTTATGCGAATCGCTTGGTAGGCTAAGGTGCGCCGGTGTATGTATAATCGTCAAGCATTCTATGTAGAAGCGTCAAATGGCCCTATATAGGTTGGCGGACGGTGCTTCTAGAGGCTTAATAGCGAATCATCCAACTAGTGATGACCGATTTGATTGGCGAGTCGCTGATGATAGCTAGGTATGGTTTGGAGTATGGGAGGTATTTGTATCCATGATTGTTGTAGGAATCCCCGCGTATAACGAGGAGAAACACATAGCCAATGTTGTTAGGGAGGCCAAGAAATACTGTGATAAGGTGGTGGTGGTTGACGACGGCTCAAAGGACCACACATCTGAGCTCGCGCACCAGGCTGGAGCGGAGGTGCTCATCCACCTGAGAAACATGGGTAAGGGCCAGTCGCTGAGAGACCTCTTCCTCTACGCTGTGAAGATAGGGGCAGATATCCTGGTAACCATGGATGGCGACGAACAGCACGACCCATCCGAGATACCAATCCTCGTTAACGCCATAGCTGGGGGCGCGGACGTGGCGTCTGGCTCAAGGTTCTTAAAGCAGGATGTAAAAACTAATATGCCCACGTACAGGCGTTTCGGAAACACCATGTTGAACTCGCTCGCAATACAGAACGCCCTAGGCTTAACCGACACCCAGTGTGGTTTCAGAGCGTACAGGGTCTCAGTTCTCCCGGGCATAGTTCCCTCAGAGATGGGTATGGGCGCGGACACCGAGATACTTGCGAAGGCCGCGGAGCAGGGTCTGAGAATAGTTGAGGTACCGGTCTCGGTTAGATACGGGGAGGACACGTCGACCTATAACCCCGTGTTCCATACACTCGACGTGCTTGCGAGCGGGCTCAAGCACTACTCGCTTCGCCACCCCCTCATCTTCTACGGTGCACCCGGATTCGCTCTGCTCATTGCAGGTTTGACCACGGGCTTCTACGCGGCCACCGAGTACCTCACGGCCCACTATCTATCAGTTGTTCTATCACTCGTCTCAGCCACCCTCATGCTCACAGGCCTCATATCGATAAGCACCGGCCTCATACTGTTTACGATAATCACCGCGGTGCGTACAAACGCGCTAACACAGAGCACTCAACCCATAATTATTCCACAGGCACAGCGGGTTGAGGAAGAGGTTGAACCAACGAGCTAGCTTTAAATATACGAATCAATAGAATAATCTATAAAGTAATCGTTATGGTGCACGAATTCCTAGAT
>Ga0208661_100263_pt1 | contig 10723 bp, 10 predicted proteins | sample ECHtaG_2_FD_187132 | JGI IMG/M metagenome (GOLD analysis project Ga0208661, IMG submission 187132) | Hot spring microbial mat communities from Yellowstone National Park, Wyoming, USA - ECH_C virus_MetaG (SPAdes) (version 2) | ecosystem: Environmental > Aquatic > Thermal springs > Hot (42-90C) >...
GACCTGGGCGCCAGGCACCGTCTGGGTTCGGCAAGGTGATACGGGCTGGGGCAGTTCGCGTGTCCTGTCCGATGAGCGCGCCGACATAGGAGACTTCGCCCGTCGCTGCAGATTCAAATGCTGTCGCGCGAACCGTTGCCTTTTCGCCAACACGCACTGAGGGCAGATCGGGGGCGGAGACTCTCATCTCGGCCCACACAGAACGAAGGTCGGAGATCGTGAAGACTTGCGTGGTGTCCTGAACGGCCTCACCGATAGACAGGTGCTTCTCCACGATCACACCGTCAAATGGTGCCCGTAGTTCGAAGCGATTGAGCCCTGCGCCCGCGCCAGCGCCTGCACCAGTAGCTGCCAACTTTTGCTGAGCGTTGGAGACCGCGATCTCAGCTTCGCGTAGTACCTGTTGGGCCTGCAGATAGTCCTGCTCCGCCGAAACCTTTTCCTCCCAAAGCTGCTTTTCACGCTGATAGGTGGTTCGGGCGAGTGCCAAACGCTTTTGCGCGCCCAACAGTTCGCTGCGCTGCTCCGACACTGCAACGCTGCTCAGAACAGCCAGCAGCTGGCCCTTCTTAACGTTTTGACCTAAGTTGGCTGGCACGCTTTCCGCGACGCCGGCAACGCGGGGTACCACGTGAGCGGTGCGGTCTTCGTTAAAGCGAATCTCTCCAGGCAGTTGCAGCACGCTACGGATAACCGATGGTCCAGCTTGAGCGGCCTTGAGGCCGGCAACCTGGATGCGTTGGGCATCCATCGGGATCAATCCTTCATCTTCGTCATGACCAGCTTCGGCGCCGGGCTTGGCGGAAGCTTCTGGCTTGGCCTTGTTGCCATCGCCCTCTTCATGATGCTCACCATCAGCATGGCCCTTGTCATCGCTGTGGGACTTGGCAGCCTTCTCCCCATGATGTTCTTGATCAGCATGGCCTGCGGCCTCACCATGACCATGCTCCTGGGACTGGGGGGTCTTTCCGCTGGATTCGGGGGAGTTGGAGTTGCCTGATCGCAAAATCAGAGTCGCTGCGAGAACCCCTACAGACAGGATGCTCACAATCGCTATGACGGTTGGCGTACGGCTAGAACTTGAAGAAGAGTTCGTTTTCATTTGGCGGCTCAATGGTTTACTGATCAGCTTGCGATCCGAGCAGACGTTCGAGGTCCGCGACGGCGCTATGGGTGGACAGCAGCTGGCTTAGATACTGGCTACGCGCGTCGAACCATGTGCGCTGTGCGTCCAGAACGTCGAGGTAGCTAAACTTTCCAAGTGAAAAGCCCTTCACGGCTGCTTCATAAGCAGTTTGTGCTGTGGGCAGTACTTGGGTTGATAGCTGTTGTGCAAGGCGACGGCTGGTTTCCAACTGCTCACGGGCTTGAAACACATCTGTCTGCATCTGGACGCGCAGCGCTTGAAGCTTCTCTTCAGCTTGATCGGCAAGGCGCAGTGCTTGGATCTGGTTACCGCGGTTGGTGTCCAGCACCGGAAGTGGTATCGAAATTCCAAAAACAAGTTGGTTACGCCCCACCTCCTGCGCGCGCTTCACACCCAAGCTCAAGGTCGGATCAGGCAAGCGCTTTGCTCGCTCTAGATCTGCTGATGCGCGGCTTTGCTCCAGCGTAGAGCGCGCCTGCCTGATGGATGGGGAGTCCTCCAACTGGGCCAACAATTCCGATGCAGCAGGTGCTTCAGGAGCGATCTCGAAGGTCCCGAGCGCTGGTCCAAAGGAGAAGTCTTGTCCTCCTAGAAGTGCCTGCATCTGCTGCCGAGCAACACGAAGGTCCGACTCCGCTTTACCCTGCTCGAGTTCAGCCCCAGACTCAGCAACCTTTGCCCTGCTTTCTTCAAGCGGAGCTACTTTGCCGGCCGCAACGCGTTTTGCTGCCGCTTCGCGGGCACTCCTAACTATCTCCACTGTTTGCTTGGCAACAGTCACCCGCTCCTGGGCCGCTAAAAGACTGTAGAAAGTTGCGCGCACGTCGGCACGGATGTTTGCACGGGTGGCGGCCACCCCGGCTTGAGCGACGTCACGCCCGCGTTCCGCGATGCGCATGCGTGCGTCTCGCTTGCCTCCGACTTCAACCAACTGATTCCACTGAACGGTTGATGTTTTGGTACGGCTGCGTGTATCTTCTTGAGCGTAGGAGAGCTCGGGGTTGGGGCGAGACTTGCTTTGAAGGACTGCGCCGTCGCTGGCCTCAAGTCCGAACTGAGCCGCACGCAAGCTCGGATGAGTTGCTAAGGCTTGAGCGACCGCGACAGACAATGTCAAGGGCGCCGCCGGTGCTTCGCTTGAGGCCGTTGTGAGGCTGCTTGAGCTCGTGGGTGCGGCGTGGACTAGGCCTGCCCCTACCAACATGCTGACAAGCAAGGTTTGGCAGAAGCTCGTGCGAAGCCTCTCCTTGCCACGTGTGGTTACCAAGATCATGTATGAAACTCCTGCCCGGACAGAATCCATGTTCCTGTCGGTCGCTGTAGTGCCCTGAAATATTTATGCGCAAGCGCAAGGTATGGGCGAAGGGCACTATAGAGGAGCGTTCCCGGCGGCTTCCTGATAATCAGATGACAAATTTATCATCCAAGTGCCAGGGCCCTGGGATCACAATCCGCCCCATGAGAATCCTAATAATTGAGGATGATGAAAAGTTGGTAGACCAGCTTGTCAGAGGGTTGGACGACGAAGGGTTTACTGTAGATTTTGCACTTGATGGGATCTCAGGACTAAATAAGGCGGCTACCCAGGATTTCGATGTAATTATTCTTGATGGCATGCTTCCTGGAATAGATGGCCTTGCTGTTTTAGCGGCTTTGAGACAGTCAAAGCAAACAGCTGTTTTGATGCTCACTGCAAGAGATTCAGTTGAAGACAGAGTGACCGGCTTGAAAAGCGGTGCTGATGACTATATGGTCAAGCCGTTTGCATTTTCCGAATTGGTCGCAAGAATAAAGGTATTGCTCCGCAGGAATCCTTCATTGAGCAGTGCGGTGAATGTTGCGACAATATTGAGAATGCACGACTTGGAAATAGATCTTGCAAGGCAGCGTGCCTTTCGTGCGGGGAAAAAACTCGATCTAAGTGCGAAAGAGTATAGCTTGCTGATATTGTTGATACGTAGACAAGGAGAGGTGATTTCTCGAGCTGAGCTAGCCTCTCAGGTCTGGTCAATAAATTTTGAGTCAGAGTCAAATGTCGTTGAGGTGGCCATTAGAAGGCTAAGAATGAAAATCGATGAGCCGTTCGATAAGCCATTGCTGCACACCATTCGCGGAATGGGCTACATTTTGGAATCAAGATGATTAAACAAGGAAGAGCAAAAAAAGCGACGCGCCCTTTGTCGGCGCGTTTGTCTATTTCTCTGGCTCTGCAAACTATTTTTGGACTAGGAATAGTGTGCGTGGCTGTTTATCTGGTCATATCGCAAACGCTCTATTTGAAGCAAACCGATGCTCTTGATCATAAACAAGTAGCGTTGGAGCGCCTGCTCAATGAGAGTAAGCTACACATAAATACCGAATCGTTGCAGAGTTCACTGTTGGATTTTTTGAGCGGGCACGACGATTTGTCATTGGTGGTGCGAAAATATGGCGTGAATGGGGAGGTTCTTTTTGAACTGCTGCGTCACAGAGAAAATACCATTGAACGCGAGTTCTCTGTGAAAGTTTCAAGTCAAGATTCTAGCCCTCAAGAAATAGCTGTAACACTCATATTGGATCGTGGTCCGGATAATATGATTTTGCGTCATTTGGCATGGACGCTTGGCATCGCAGCTATCGCTAGCACTTTGATTGTTTCTATTTCAAGTATCTGGTTGGTGAAGAAGGGGCTGTCGCCAATTAACCTTTTGATCACACAGACGCGACAGGTATCTGCTCAAAATTTGATAAAGAGATTGGACGATAGCCAGCAGCCTCAAGAGTTGATGCCCTTGATACGGCAAATTAATGACCTCTTGGATAGGTTATCTGTTGCTTACAGGCAGATGGAATCTTTTAACGCGGACGTGGCACATGAGCTGAATACACCTTTGTCAACTTTGATAAGTAGCGCGGAGCTGGCACTACGAAAGCGGAGAACATCGGATGAACTGGTTGATGTCCTATCTTCCAATTTGGAGGATTTGCATAGAATGGCCAGCATCATTGCCGATATGCTTTTCCTCTCAAACGCAGATAGAGGGAATGGTGCTCAGCGAATGGCGGTAAGCAGTCTCGCTGAGCTCGCTCGCGAGGTTATTGAATTCCACGAAGCGTCTCTTCTGGACGCTGGTTTAGAGGTAGCCATACAGGGCGAAGCAAAAGGCATCTTGGATGCGAGCTTATTACGTCGTGCACTTTCGAATCTTTTGGGGAATGCTACGCGCTATGCCTCAAAAGGTAGCAAGATAATTGTTGATATCCGAATGGTTGCTTCTGATCGAAACCCATTCACCATGAATGCACAGCATATCCAATTGACAGTCACTAACGAAGGCCAGACCATAGATCCCTCTCATCTTCCGAGACTATTTGATCGATTTTACAGAGCAGACTCCTCTAGGACGCAGGCTAGAAGTAACCACGGACTAGGACTGGCAATTGTTGCCGCAATTGCCAGGCTGCATCAGGGTAATGTATTCGCAAGATCTGAAGCGGGAGTGACTAGTATTGGGTTGATATTCCCGCAGATCAGTGATGACGCATAATCAATTTTCGTCAGAATATGATGCCCTGAGCGTGAGATGATCGAGATGGTGAAGAATTTTGGGGATAGAGTGTGGCGCGCAATTAAGAAACCGGAACTTGTATTTGCAATAATACTTCTTTCAGTTTTTTCTGCATTAAGTATTGGTCATGAAGGACTGAGGTTGGTAAAGCTACTGGTTTTGTACCTGCCATATTGCTTTCTGATTTTTCTTTTTGCAAAAAATGGAAATCCGTCTTGGATCGGCAAGACCTTCGTTTGGCTTGTGACCTTGGCATTTTATGTGGATGGAATCGCTCGATATTATCTGAGAGAGGCCTATGACGCCGCGCCTGATAGCGCACTTGTTTTAAATGCAGTAGCGAATACCAATCTCCGAGAGGGCATTGAATATGCATTTGCAAATTCAGTGTTGTTGATATGCTTGGGGTTGCTGTTGTTTTTTCTGGCGACCCTTTCTTTGGTTCTCTTGATCTCGGTTGATTCAGCGCCAAGGAGCTACTCGAGGGCTATTTGGTGCATCGTCGTCTTGCTGATGACGTTTAGTTTGGTTGCCCATGTCAATAAGCCCTGGAGGAAGTTGCATCCAATAGTTTTCTGGAAAAACTGGCAGGAGTCTATTTCACTTGTTCAGGCAGAATGGGCAAACCAAGTTGCCATCCGTGAAGAGCAGTTCACGAGAGCGAAGACACTGGCGCCAAAAGTTGAGCGCAAAGGGAGCTCCACAATTGTTCTCGTAATTGCGGATAGTATTAATAGAGATAATTTGGGGATATATGGCTACCCAAGAAATACCACGCCGATGCTCTCGCTAAAGCGGAGGGATGCGGGTAGAAATATGGTGATATTCCGTAATTCTTGGTCATTGGATGCAAGCACAATACCTGCGTTTGAACGGATGTTTTCATTGCAGGCCGCTTCTACTGATAATTCATTGCACCTTTTGGCCATGGCTCGAGCCGCGGGTTATAAGACGTGGTGGGTAAGCAATCATGATGATGTTGCAATTGAATCGCGGCATGCAAGCTATGCAGACATAGTCGAGTTGATCAACCGCACGCCTGGTCGCTCATCATCCTCATTGGATGGCGAGACTCTGAATCTTTTGGAAGAAGCTCTAAAGGATGGGGCGGAGAATAAATTTATTGTTGTGCATTTGCTTGGTGCACATCCTCATTACAGTCTTCGCTACCCGAAAAATGAGAACCCTTTTGATGATACAACTGATGATGTAGATCGGGAGATGGAGGCTAAGCATAGATCATTTTGGGTGCGTGGTTTCAGAGAGCAGTATGACGCCGCACTCTTGTATCATGATTCGGTAATTGCCAAAACACTGGATCTGATGAAAACTTCAGAAAGTAGTTCAGATTATCAGGCCTGGATGTACCTATCTGATCATGGCCAAGAGGTTGGACATCTACTAAATAAGGTTGGTCACAGCCCTTCAACTGAGTCTGGCTATCGTATTCCGACCATAATTTGGCGCAATAAAATTGAGAGTAATAGTCCGGATAACCTTGGTGATAGAGGATTTAGGTCTGACTGGGCCTCTTGGACAATTGCGGATTTACTCTCGCTGCAATGGGAGGGAAAAAGTAGTAAGTTAAATATCCTGGCTGAAGACTATCAATGGATTGCTCCGAAGCTTCCATTTCCGTTGACGGAGGCCACGCCCAGCATGCGACCATGAGCGAACATGAGCGAACATGAGCGAACATGAGCGAACATGGTCGTTAGCATGACATTTTTGTCCTGCTCAGATTGGGTGTATGACTCTCGTGTGTGTGAGGTGTGCTTGAGTATGAGGCGGGCGCAGCAAAATTTCGCTCTCTAGCCCCGCTGAAATGAAAGCATCCTTGGCTAGAAACCCTTAAAATTAGCAATTTGCTAGCATGCAAATTTAAGGAACACCATGACATCCGATTACAAGACACTTCTTCAGCAGAAGGCTGAACTTGAAGCCAAGATTGCCCACGCTCTGGCCACAGAAAAGTCTGGCGTGGTCGCCCGCGTGCGCAGCCTGATCGAGGAATTCCACCTGACTCCAGACGATGTGTTCGGAGGCTCCAAACGCAAAGCTTCGGCTGGCGCGGCCAAGTACCGCGATCCTGGTACCGGCGCTACGTGGACGGGGCGTGGCAAGCCGCCCAACTGGATCAAGGATGCTGCGGATCGGACCTCTTTCGAGATCTGACGGGCGGCCAGGAGCACGCGAGCTTGAACGCGTAAACGCCGTGATCGATGGGGTTTGTGCCTTTGGTCGAAATGCCTTCCTGGCCAAGATGGATCGCGAGGTGTGTCGTTCGAGTTCCAGACATTTCGATGAATGGCTCTTTGCTCGATCTCGACATCGCGGTCAGCCTTGATGTCCAGCACTAATCCTGTAGCGAAGGCCAGTGTAATGTGCGCATCAAGACTTAGTCAGCGATGTTGGGTGCCAGTGGCCTAAGCCTGCACAAAGCCCTTGAGCTTGGGATAGAGCGAGTTCGTCGCGGATAGCACGTTCGTCGAAGTGAGTGATCAGATCAAGCATCACCATGCAACGATCCTCCTGGCAATTGAAAGGGTGCTCGAATGATTTCACACCGAACAGCCCATGAGCTCGCCGTCGCCATCCAACAACCCCTCACGCTTGCAGGCCTCGCGAAACGTTTGCCGATTGAAGTCCAGTCTGCCCTGCGCAAGCCACTGAAAGGCAACTTCGTCATACACGAAGCTGCTCTCGCTCACGGGGATTCGGCGTAGATCACGGCTCTCGAGCAGCAAGGCCAGATTTTCCCGATGGCCTTCCAATGACGTGGAGTCCGTATCCAGTGACAAAGTCCGTGGCAGCAGCAGGAGTTCCTGATCATCAATGCTCAGGTGTGCCCCCCAGAGCTCCCTGACCTTGCGGGCGTGTGAATTCAACTGGTCGATACAACACGATGACCGCCTGAAGCTGTCGCTCGGAAGTCTGCCAGTGCCGACCGCTCTTAGCCGAGAACTGCTGCGGCGCGAGACTCGCTCGCAAATGGCCGATCAATCGCCGGGCGGCGATACACCGAACTTCGCACGTAATGCCGCCTCCACCACGACTCGCTCGGCCTTGATGTCGATGTCTTTCGGCACCTGGATGTTCAGGTCCTGCAGCTTTTTTAGTGCGGCCCAGGCTTCGTAGTCGTGGAAAGGGTTCAATCCCATTACGTTCCCGAGCTGCTGGTCTGCAGTACCCACCGCCGGTGAGATCTTGGCGAAATCTGCGATCGCCTTGCTGATATCCCAGTCTCGTCCGAACAGCAGCAATGCTGACAAGGCGAGCACACTGCCCGTGCTCGAACTAGTGTCTTTGACCGCATTCAATGGGGGGTGCGTATGAGCGATGAATTCCGACAAGGCCAGGGTCTTCCTATATTCGGAGGCCAGCACCGTAGGGTTGAAAACTGGCCTGCCGGCGTAGCGCCTGGCCAAGCTCTCCGACCGCTTTCCGCTCGCGCCGAACAGGCCAATGTGCTGGTCTATCAAAGCGCGCATGTTCGCCTGGTGCTGGGGATAGCGGGCTTGAACTAGGCGAGCTGCCTGGGCCCTCCAGTTAAAGTTGGGCAGTTCGGCGATCTCTGGCGTGATCTCTACATCCGTCGGCAAGGCGCCGCGAGCGTGAAATGCGTTCTCCCGCAGTGCATCGATCCACGGATACGTTCGCGGGTCTAGGGAGACCACAAACATCGACTCGACCTTCTTGTTGAAAAACCAATCCCGCATGGAACGAATGGAACCTTGGCTGAAGCTGCCTACCTCGATCCCGGTGCACACAAGATCCCTCACCGCTCGCGTCAGATTCGACCGTGACTCACTGAAAGCTACTAGGGTTTCGGGTACGGCATTCGTCGCATCTGGGTTGGCGTAGTCGCAAAAGGGGTGGTGACCTGGTGTCGTGAATCTGAAGAATGACTGCCTTTTGGGCTTACCGGACTTGCCCGCGACGACGGAACGAACAACCTCGGCCCCTGTCACCGAGCAGTCTGGGCACTTGAGATCAGCGCGAAGATGGGCTCGCCACTCATCAGGAATTCTCTCAACGGACATGTAGGCATGGCCTGTTTCTGCACTAAGTTTTTCCAGAATTTGGTCGACGTCGAACTCGCCGGTGCGAGTAATTGAGAAGGCTGTTAGCGTCATTGCTCTCCCTTCGCGGAAATATTAGCTCAACGAAAAATAGACGATCGCCACTTGAGTCGATAGCGAGCCTGCGGGCGGCACTCGGTGAACCCCCTTTCTTGGCTGATTCCAACTGACTCCCTTCCAGCCACTACGGGGCACCGAAGGATAGAACGGTAACATGGTTGACGCTGGATCCAACGTGCAGCAACAGACCAGCTTACACAGTACCGATAAATGAGAGCCCGAGCACGATTTTTGCCAGATATACCTCAGCGACAAGAGAAAGGGAATTCTCTCATAATCTTCCAGCCTCTTTCCAGTGACGCGGTAACCACCACCATGTCGTAAGAATCAAAACAGCGATCAACGCCGCAGCTATGCTGCCCACGAAATGACCAAATATGGTTGAAAGAACAAGTTGTGTGCCTGATATCAGCGCGATAGCAAGCGTTACCGCGCCCGCCAGAATCTGACGAGATGCAAATGTTTTGAAGCGAGGTCTGTCAATCAGCGGTCGAATTAGTCGATGCTGGACGGCGGTTGCACTTAGTAGTATCAAGCTCATCACTGCCAAGAGGAATGTCGCCAAGAATACCCATTTTTCCGTGTAAGCGATTGCATCGAATCTTGGCATGAAAGGTACTGTTATCAAAAATGCGGACAGTAGCTGTGAGCTAGGAAGTAGAATGCGGAGTTCTCCAAGTAGATCTGTCAAATCTCCATCGTTGTTTATTTCAGACATTTCTTTGTCTGCATGTGTTTGATTGTGTTCAGATTTCATTAAAAATACATCCTATTTTGCAACTGATAATTTTTCTTGGGTACGTTTTTTGGTTTTATAAGGTGATCATCAAACCCACTATTTCTTGCATTTTCGTCACGCCAGTGTCATTTTCTCGTAATTTAGGGTAAAGCCTCTGTTGTATTTTTTGAAAATGGTGGTCAACTTGGGTCTCCCTTCAGTGCCACTTCAATGTGGCCGAAGATCCCCATCATTTCTGTAGGGTACTGAGTTCTGTTGATTTGAAATTTATTATTTCGCGAATCGCCTCGCGAACGTGAAATTTCACAATTTATTTCATGATTACATATTTGTAGTCATTGCACAAATTCGCTCTTCGTAAGGTCGCCGATACCCGGGTAACCGAGCCACTTGCATGCAAAGCAACGCGAGAAACCGATCTGCAGGAGGGTGAATTGGTCCATGACCATCAGCCGCTTACCCTTGGCGAGGGGATTTCTCCGCTGACTGATCACGTCCTCCGTGTTCAGGCGCAGAGTAGGATGCAAATCCAGCACATGAAAGCTGTTCGCAACTGCCTCCTACAGCTCTAGCTGTACTGTTCAGAACCGGTGCTGCTTGAGCTGGTACCGGTTTCGATGACACCTTGTTATTGCACATGAAACCGGCAGCAGCCCAGTATCATCCAGGCCGTTGATGGGTTGTCTGATCAAGTCGGACGCAAGCGCGCGATGCTGCCAATCAAGAATTCATCATCGCTTTCTGCCCGCGTGACTTTCGTCGGCTTGGCGCTGGCGGGGCGGCCATCCCGCAGACTTTGAAGACGCACAGTCTTAATGTCGGAAATGTTATAGGCGCGGATGAGACGGGGCATCTCCACACGATTCGCCGCCGCTTGCTCCGACAAGGCCAACTTCCCCGCATCTGGTCGGCACAACGTAGGCTTTATGTGGTCGCGATACCGGGCCTGGGCTCCCGTCGCATCGTGGGCTGGTCGATGCTGGTGAGTTGTCCTCATCACTGAAATTTCAACGGCCGACAGTACGACCGCGCATTTCAGGATCCACTGCTCAAGCGCTTGCAGACCGCAAGGCTGCTCAGCTTGAGCGCCCGCCTACCAGCAGGCCCATGGAACATGGGGAACGGGTGAAATAGCCAAATACTTAGC
>Ga0208661_100266_pt1 | contig 10633 bp, 10 predicted proteins | sample ECHtaG_2_FD_187132 | JGI IMG/M metagenome (GOLD analysis project Ga0208661, IMG submission 187132) | Hot spring microbial mat communities from Yellowstone National Park, Wyoming, USA - ECH_C virus_MetaG (SPAdes) (version 2) | ecosystem: Environmental > Aquatic > Thermal springs > Hot (42-90C) >...
CATATTCAAGGTATGAATCATCATCTATTCCTAAAACAGAGGCCTCATCAATATTATTTGATTCCTTTCCTATGTATCTTATCCTATCAGCAATAATGTTTTTTCTATGTGCAATTCCCTCACTATCGTAATCGAATTTGTTATCGTTGTGCCTTACGTATTGTGTCAATTAATCATCTGAAGTATGTCAATAAGCTGTTGATTATAGACCAAATTCCATAAATTAAAGTTGTATTTATTCTATGAGTTTAACACATTTTCAATAATATTAATTTCTTTTTCATTTAATCCATATATTGTGTAAACAATCGAATTGATCTTTTGTTCATTTTCCTTTAATCTTTGTTCAATTTTATTTTTTGCATCCGTGTTATTCATTTCTCTTAGGGACGTAGTAAGGCTGATTTGTTCCATTACTAAGAGAGATAATTTATTTGTATCCGTTTCATTTGCAAATTTAATCGGTAGTTGCTCTATAAATCGCCGGCCATAAGAGAAATAACCTCCTCTAAATGGTGTGCTAATATTTTTCAGATAGAATTCAAGAACTCTTGAGTTAAGTAATGCCAGTATGTAAGGATAATAGTCCTTATACTCATTTTTCAAAACGATTCCATAGCCTCCGGCATTGCCACCACCAACAAAGTAGAATTCGCCTTTACTATCAAGAGCAAACGTATTACTTGAAGCAAGAACCTGAGTGATGATTTTGGGTTGTTCAAATTTTTCAATATTTTGTAAGCGTCCAAACTGATGCCAATTTTCTTCATTTACAAACCTATTGTTTTCCCTTTTTTTGAGTAGAGATTCGTACTGCCTAAAATATTCGTAAGCCAGAGGATAATTTTCTTTGATTTTTGATAGCGGGATTAGAGATGCCGTTCCATCTTTAACAAAATAAGGATATACTACGTAGAATCCTTTCCATTCAACGGACCATTTCTGGATATCCTTCCCTTTTAGAAGCTTCTTCAGTATTTGTTTCTCAATTATAAACTCGTGATTATCAGAGAGATTCATTATCTTTGCCGTTTCCTTTGTTTCTGAAATTAATTTTACAAAGTATACGCTATCCGAACCACTAACTAAACCTTGAAATATGTTCTTACAAATATCACCAAGCCTTTCATTATTAGAATTCAGTTTCCTCATCAAATTACTAGCTTTATTGTCTGAAAGAACCCATGGCTCATTCAATGTAGGCATTGGCAAACGATATTCTTGAAAAATATCTTTGTTCGAAACCTCTTGCAGTGAAAAACTTTCCTTGTCCTTAGGATAATAATAAGTAAATTCTTCATTTTTAGAATTTCTAAGAAACAACAAGCACGTATAATTTGTAGCATCACCAAAGATTTGAAAATCCTTGAAATCCACAAACTTACGCAAAGTCTTGGTCTCTGAAATCAAGTTTCTTAAACCTAATCCGTAATCGGAATTTACAAACTTTGATGGAATTATGAAACCTAAATCTCCATTTGGCCTAAGCAATTTTAGAGATTTCTCAACAAATAAAACATAGATATCATAATTCTTAAACGCTGATTTGAAATTATTATTAAAATATTCAATTTCGCTATCCTTTAAATTCTGTATTCTTACATATGGTGGATTTCCAATAATAATATCAAATCCTCCTTCCTTTATAATATCAGGAAATTCCTCTTCCCATTTGAACGCTTTATCAGAAACAGAGGGATCATCAATCAAACTGTTTCCAACTTTTACATTGTTTTGAAGTAATGGTAATTTTTCACCCTTTTCGGATATTTGCAATAACAGATTCAATTGGGCTATTTCAACGGCTTTTGGATCAAGGTCGACTCCAAAAATGTTATTTTTTAAGATTTCGACCTTCTTTGAATAGAATTCCTCGCTATCTAAAGTTAACTGAGCAAAATCAGAATTCTGTTTCCAGTAATTTTCAAGTTCTTTGTATGCCTTTATCAAAAAGCTTCCAGAACCACAAGCGGGATCAAGGATTCTTACTTTTTTAATTTCCTCAGGCGTATGGGTTTTGATGTATTCACCCACTGTATTCTTAACAATATAATCAACGATGTAAGATGGCGTGTAGTAGATTCCTTGTTCTTTCCTATGGGTCTTTGATTCCTCTAATTTGGCCCTTTTTGTTGTTGATTTTAGAATATTGCTCAGATACTGTTCATATATATTCCCCAACACATCCGATTCAATTATTGAAAAATCGTATCTGTATGAGTTGTCCTTTGAGTGGTTAAGGCCTTCTATGACCTCTTGAAGAGCTTCATTGTCTATGTAAAGATCATCGCATAAATGATGAGCAAACAATTTGCTGTTGTATTGATCATCGTAGTATTTGTATACAGTAGATATTTCTTTTATTAGGTTCCCTTTCCCCTTCTGACTCCACTGCCTTACATTGGATAACAACTTATTCTCTTCCATTTCTCTATCTTCAGCATTCCTTATGAATATCAAACGGTCAAGTATTCTCTGCACTGATTCGTCTATATCATCTTGTGTGAGATTCTTATCTTGATTATTTTTAAAAATGTCTTTTGACAGAATTTCTCGGAAATGTATCATATCCTGTAAGAGTTGCTTATCTATGCGGTTTTTAAGTTGTTTTTTACCATATTTTAAAGCAATTTTATCAATTTCATCATTCTCGAAGGCTTTCCTAGAGAGTAATGTGAATCTGGGATCACTGAGAAAATCATTGGGATGCAAAACAAAGAATAGGTTGTTTCCGTAATTGGATTCCTTCCAGTCTGCATTGTAGACTGCTATGGTTTCAAAATTTGTTAATATTGCCCATGAGCAAGATTTCATCCATGCATAGTCTATGGCTTGAGTGACATATTTAGAATTATAATGAATTTTTTCCTCTTTCAGAGATTTAGCCTCGAGGAAAAATTTAGGAATCCCATTAATCCTGAAACCGTAATCTACTCTCTTTTTTGATATGGTTTCTTCGGCACTTATGGAATCGTTTCTCTTTCCTCTATTGGAAACATTCCAACCTAAAGCTTCAAACAAAGGTAAAATGAAATCCTTCTTTGTAGATTCCTCATTATAATGCCTAATTTCACCCAATCTCTTGATTTCTTCATATTTAGAAATCAGTTCTTTGATCCTTTCGAAATCTATGCCATAATCTTGATTTGTCATATTTATATCAGCCAATTTAAATCACCCTTCATAGAGATTCAAAATAATCCTTATCCAATTCCTTTATTCTGTATTCCTTTATTTCCCTTACACCAACGTTGTTTTCAATCATTAATTTTGCTAATTCTAGCCCATCTATAAGTATTATGCTATGATTGGTATCTCTCTTAGCAGTTTCGATAGCCTCTTTTGTAAATTTACTTGTGGTTATAAACACACCCTTTCTAGCATTGGCTTTAGTTGTCAAAGCACCAATAAAATCCCTTATGTCACTAGCAGTAACTGAATGATCCATATTGTAACGTTTAGCTTGAAGATATATTTTTTCCAATCCCAATTTATCTAAGGGTATTTCACCATCAATCCCTTGATCACTTGGCTGACCCAATTTTCTCGCTAATTCCTCGAAATTCCTTCCATATCCCAATAACAATAATGTATCTATTACTACACGCTCAAAATCTGATGGTTTTATTGTTGTTAAGTGATTTAACAATTCCTGTGCTAACATATCCTGACGTTTATTGAATATGTCCTCAATTTCTTCGTCCGGTGTTAATTCCTGACTATATTCAATTTTCTGATCAGTTATATCTCTTCTTTTTGGACGTCGAGCTTCCTTAAATTTTTGAAATGACTCGAACTTTTCAAGATATTTATAAGATATCTTTTCTGGAATGATTCTTATTTCCTCCTTTCCGAGGTCTGAAATCTTATATTTAGAACGCCCTGTCCTGACTAAGAGACCCGCTTGAACAAGGTATGTTATAGCCCAAGCTATTCTATTGTAAATGTACGTTCTTTTGCCATTAGGCATCAACAAATTGCGGTCCTTTTCACTAAGATTAAATTGATCCGACATTGCTTCAATTGTTTCGGAGAGTGTATGTTCCTTATCATCATTAGCGTATTTTAAAATGGGGGCTAAAAATTCGTCGAATTTTGGCAGATTTATTTCACTCATTTAATCCTCAACCTTGTCTTATTATAAATCTTAATACTCTTTCCCTCTTTAATCTTTTTCTGCTGATACCATAGAGTTGACTTGTTTGTCTTCAACTCTTTCCTTTTTTCAGGATCAATTTACATGATCCTATCTCTGACCTGGGAATTATCATTTCTTTTTATTTCTATATCAGGTATTGTGAATTCCAGACTTTTACTATTTCCAATAACGTATCTGCTTAATTTCCTTATGTTCTCAAACATGATATTTTCTAAAGCATATTGCTTGTTTCTGAATTCATAACATTGATTGAAATTGTTTTTGATTTTCTCAATTAAAAGTTTAGCTGTTTTAGTTTTGAACCTTTTGTGGTAATTCTTGGTTTTTATAAAATCAGATTTCATTAATTTGGTTTCAAGTAATTCTATAACAGAATAATAAATAGCATATCTGAACAATTCCTGTAGATCTTATACTAAAGTATGCTTTGAGGGTGCCATTTCATGAAGATAAAAATTTAAACATCTAAATCTATTGTGTTGATGTCTTTTCTTACCCTTGATTCGAGTATGGCACATTCATAGTTCAATAAAGAATTTACAGAATCTGGTGCGTCATATTCCATGAATAAGAAAGATTTTTCCTTCCTTCAAAGTGGAAATCTCTAGCTAAGGAATTGAATATTTTAGTTAACTCTGACCAGTGAGCAGATGTAATTCTATCCTCAATAATTCCGATATGATAAGCAAGGGTGGAATAAAGAATATTTCGTTAATATCATAAGTATGCTTTAGGAACATTATAGGCATCCACTTAGGATATTCATAAGAACTGAAAAATTAATTAGTTCAATTCGTTTATATTATTTTAATACTAAATTTAATTTTATTGGAAATATTTAATATAACCATCACAATAGCATTATATGAAGTATTGTCCGAATTGTGGAACTCAAAATCAGGATGATGCACTCTATTGCATAAAATGTGGCTTCAGGTTTACAACTGATAATATTTCGCGTGCACAGGATACACAAACATCTCAAGCTAATTACCAGCAGGGAACCTCTAACAGTCTAGGATTTTCAGATAAAGAAACTTTAAACACCATATTGCTCATTGCATTTATTTTTTCCATAATTTCTATTTTCATATTCCTGATTGAAATTATAGGAGTATCAATTTCCCTTATTAGCATTTTAGCACAGGCGACCATTTATCATATGAACATCTTACCAGAATTAGTTTTATCAGTATTCTATATTATATTATTCCTCATCATGTTTATAACCTCAATATTGGTCTTCTTTAGAACTAGAGAGATATATAGTCAACTACTCCTCGCTAAAGCTTCGGAGCTTGTTGCTGTTCTCTACTCCACCCGTGAGTGGAGATTCATTGAAACGCAACGATTGGCTGGTTGACATCAGCCTGAAGTACTCAGATCTACCGAGTACTTCGATGTTCCTTGAAGCATTTAAATCAGCATTTAATTCAAACCCACAGTTCTGGCATTTGAATACTGAACCATACCTGTTATTTTTATCTACATAGCAGCATTTAGAACATCTCTGTGATGTATACTTAGGATTTACATATATTATAGTTTTACCTGCATCCTTTGCCTTGTATTCTATGAATTTCTGAAGTTCTGATGGGGACCATGAACCAAGCATCTTTCTGATTGCCTTATATTGGTCTTTCTGTTTCATATATGCTGGATTTAATGCCTCAAGAGCAAATACATCACAGGGAAGTGAAACTATATTCTTTGATATTACATGGTTCACATCACGCACGAACCGTCTCTCTCTTCCGCTCAATTTTTTCAATTTTCTATGAGCGGAACGAGTGCCTAAGTGCTTTAATTTTCTCTTTAAATACTGATATCTTCCTTTCACTTCCCTGACATGCTTGCTATTGAAAAACACATTATTAGATAATACAACTATATTCTTTACACCTCTATCTATTCCCAATACTTTTACATCCTCTTTCTTCACTACCTCTTTATCAGGAACATTTACCTGAACCATTATGAATATTCTATTTCTCTTTTCATCTATCACTAATTGAGCATTTGTGTATTCACCCTTATATTTATCAATTAAAGGTGAATGTGCCACTGGATACACTAATCTTCCCTGCACTGTTGTCAATGATACTGTATGTGAATCAGGATAGAATTTGAATGTCCTGTTGTCATATCTTATTGTTAGTGATTTCCGCTTTATTTTCTTCTTGAGTTCTGTTGCTTTCAATGCTTCAGATGCTGTATCCCTTGCTGTTTGTATTAGCGCAGATGGTAACGTTGGTATCCTTTCCCTAACAGATCTGTATGTGCCTTTATTGAGTTTGTTTTTATTGAATGTTTTATTCTCAAAACCGTAGTCCAGAACTATTTGTGCAGCCTCTTTAAACTGCTTCGCTGTTTCAATGAGTATTCTGTCATATGGGAGTTTCAGTTTAATAGTTCTGAACACTTATTATTATAATACAAAGCAAATTAATAATTTTTCTCTTGGGGGAAGTCCGTGTATCTCCTCTCTGAAGATAGGAGTTTTACTGCTACCCCTAAATCCCTAACGTTTCTATAAATTATTAATCTTCTTCAAGTTTCTTTTTAATTTTCTTTATTTCTTCTTCCAGTTCTTTATTCAATGGATTTTTCCGAGCTTTTTCTTCCAATTCCTTAAGCTTGTTCTCCAAGCTCTTTCTTTTTCTATCAAGATCCCTTTTGCCCAACCCCATATTTCATAATTAGCTTTTAATATAAAAGGATTAGAATCATTGAAATTAATTTTTTAATCTAAAAAAATTTATAATTTGCAAGGATTGTTCTTAGTGATCATTGAAGTTCCAGTGCTGCTTGCATCCCTTGGTATTATATTACTTGAAATCTCCGAAGCTGCTGCGGTGGGTATTGCACTTTATCCTGAATATGGTTCCAGGGCATTTTTATTTATTTCCTTAGGTGTAATTCCTGTACTACTGATAGCTTTTACAATTGGAATTTATATTACCTATTTACCAGTCCTCTTAATAAGGATGGTGGCAGCTTTCCTATTGCTTTACTTCGGCATTAGGCTTGTTAGAAGCGCCAGAAAGTCATATAAAAGGGAGAAATCTGGAAATCAAAACTATAAGGAAGAATTTAGTAAAGGAGTTGTATATACCGGATTGACTGTTGGTGCCATTGAGGCATTTGAAGCAAGTATTGTTCTTGTTGCCCTTATGCCAATTAACTATGAATCAACTTTGCTTGGAACAATTTTGGGATTGATTGTTGTCGCTGTCTTAGCATATGTTTTAAGAGTTCAAGTTAGGAAGGTAAAGCAATCTACAATGAAGGTTGCAGTTTCAGGTCTTCTATTATCATTTGGTACCTTCTGGTTATTGGAGACATTTATAGTTATTTCGGATTTTGTTCTACTACCTCTGTTCCTTGCATATTTCCTCGCGATATTTTATTTAATTAGAAGTTTATCCTAAGTTGCATTTTTTTATTTTTATTATGACCTTATACATTAAGGAATATTTGGAATTTGAAATCTAAATCGAGGCACAACATTAGTCTATTAGTATGACATACGTGCAATTAAGGAATGTACGATCTGTTGAAACTTAACCTAGATTCGCAATATATAATAAATGAACCTGCGGATAATGAGGTAGTATTGTCTAATGTAGTTATGGAAAATAAAATGATTTATCTCTATAGCTGGGCAAGGAAATTAGATGGAGACAGATATTATAGGAAGATTTATCCCACTGAAAAATTGGACGAGATATTTTCAAATTTTTTAGCCATTCCTGGCTCAGTTTTATCTACCTTAAGCGTTCTAAAGGGAGGTGTCCTTACATTTTTTATATACGTCCCTAAAAATAGAAGTGAATTTCTCAAGAATTTATTTTTAAATGCGAAGGAATCTTTTCCCTATATGGGTTATGAGATTTTAACTTACTTTAAAGTTTCTGATCTATTAAATGAATATGATTTAAAGAATAGATTTGTACATATAAAAACAAATTGGAAAATGAGTCAATATGATGCTACAAACAGTGTCATGGGAATACTTCAGAACAAAATGATATTTACTCCAAAAGTATTCTGTAGTGATTCAAGCCCCATAGTAGGTCTTGTTTTAGGTAAAAATATTAAGGGAAAATCCAGTTATAGAATCTCCATGGAACTTAAAAATTCCATACTTGTTGAATTCAACGCTTTTTCGAGATGGTTCAAAGATTTTTATGATAATATAATTTCAAAAAACTCAGGGCCGTTCATCTATTGGGGTAGCACCGATGGATTCAGAAACCTCTACAATAATTTCCTAATACTTTCTAGTTCCGTTAATCCTTTCCTAATAGGTCTTAGAAATCATTGGCGAGAACAGGTTAGAAGAGGGCATAAAAATTCGATTATAGGCTTAAAATCTATTGAGGAAATAGATATTGATATATAAAAATGAAAATTTTAGATAATTTCACTTTTTCTGAGATTTTTTGGCATTCTCCATCATGCAACCTGAAAGTTCTTTACCCATATAGAGAAGAGCTGCCATTTCAGGGCTTCTAACTGTATTCAACATTTCCATTAATCCCATTTTCTTCTTTCTTCTCGATGAAACTTCCATTACGTCTACAACTTTATCACTGCAATTTGCCATGGCCTCAAGAATAGGCATCAATTTTGATACATCCACTTTGGTGAGCAACTCTAAAAGTCTTTGAAGCTCTCCTGTCTTCATCATCTTCTGTAAAGGTTCAAGAACTTTTACTGTGATGGTTAAGAGATCCAACAACTCCATTTTACTTGCGTAGTTGAAAAGATTGTCAAATTCTTCAGCTAACCCATCAATCATACCCATTAAGCCCGCTTCTTGGAGCTTTTTTACAGTTTCAAGTGTTGGCTTTATTTCTTCCAGTTCTTCCTCTATTTTCACCAATTTCTCGTATACATCGTCTAAATTTGCCATTTATATCCTCCCCCTGAAGATTGTAGCAAAATAATATCTTTCATAGACAGCATGCATAATCTTATATATTCTGCCCCTCCCAGTTAAGGTGCAATCTGGGAATGGGATTTTTGGATCATTTAATTTATTCTTGAAATCACAATATGCAAACCAGCCATATGATCCACCTTCCATGGCGCAAATGGCAACTGAATTATAAGGCAATGGGAGATTTGAGCCAGTTATATCATCAACTATAAAACTTGCAGCTGTATCAGCTTGGAAGTGGGCAAAGACTCCGGCCATGCCCAGACCCAAGGTTGGCGCAACGAGATCGCCTATTGCATATATATCGTCGTATTTTTCGTTTTTAAAGTCCCTCAATCTCGATGATCCCCATCCCACTTTCGATTTAAGATCGTCGTTCTTTTTAACAAATTCTGGTGGTTCATGAACTGGTGAAACAATTGCCATGTCATACTTTATTGTTTCATTGTTAGTGGAAATAAGTTCCTTTTTATCTTCATCCACCTTAGCTACAGTGAATTTGGGTTGATAATTGATATTCATTTCACTTAACCACTGAGTCAATGGATTTGAAATATTTGGGCCAAACATTTCAAATGGCTTACTAACAGGATGCGCCACCGTAATCTCTATATCATTTCTCAAACCTTTGTTAAGAAAATATTCATGGAGCAACATTGACATTTCCCATGGTACTGGAGGGCACCTGTAAATCATGGATGCTAATGAAATTACAATTTTACCTTTTTTCATTTTTCCTAGATTTTGTTTCATTCTTAAGGCTCTATCTAATGTCCAGAAATGTTCAGCATTACTTAAACCTGGAGTGGCTGATTCATTAATTGCTGCTCCGGGTGAAAGGACAAGTATATCATAGCTGAATTCGCCTATATTTGTTTTAACCTTTCTTTCAGCTGCATTAACATCAGTAACTTCGGCTTTAATCGGTTTTATTTTCTTAGAAGCAATTTTATTAAAATCCTTTGATACTTGATCTTTTGTTCTCGCACCAAGAGCGACATAGGTGTAAGAAGGCATGAAATCAACTGTTCCATTTTTATCAATCACTGTTATATTTACATCTTCTTCCCTCAACATCCTTTCCAGTCTTGATGCAACTAAACCCCCACCAGCATTTCCACCTACAATAACTATATTTTTCATAGATCAAAGACCTCGCATGGAATATTGCAAGTTAATATTAATAGATTAACTTATATTTAGGACGGTTAATTTTTATAACCTGTCCATGATAGTATATTTCTCAATGCAATTTTATTCCTTAAAAGTATTCGCCTTAAATATCGATAATCATTTAGATAAATATAACATGAAAATTTCGAATTTGAATTCGACTCTTCCTTTATGAGTTTTTATTGATACTTTTATTCAATTCATAGCATTACTAGTCCTGATTTAAGGGCAATCTTTGAAATTGCACTAATTTTAAGAATCTTAATCTGATTTCTCCAATTATGGCAGAAACTATTATTGTCACAGGAGGTTCCAGTGGAATAGGATTAAGTTTGATCAAAATATTAATAAACAAA
>Ga0208661_100286_pt1 | contig 10152 bp, 14 predicted proteins | sample ECHtaG_2_FD_187132 | JGI IMG/M metagenome (GOLD analysis project Ga0208661, IMG submission 187132) | Hot spring microbial mat communities from Yellowstone National Park, Wyoming, USA - ECH_C virus_MetaG (SPAdes) (version 2) | ecosystem: Environmental > Aquatic > Thermal springs > Hot (42-90C) >...
CACATACTTTACGATAAACACGAGATAAAGAGGTGGGCTGACTCTCTCCATAACGCCGTCCTCGTGGCCCACAACGCGGTGTTCGACTTCGCGGTCACACGCCACCTGTGGCCAGAAGCAAAAGTGTACGTTAACAGGGGTAAACCATACAAGATAGTGTTGAAGCCAGACGTATACCTGGTTGATATGGCGAGGTTCTTCGCGGGTATGAGCCTCGCGCGTGTTGGTGAAGCGTTCGGCTACAAAAAGCTCGATAAACCGTCTTACCTCGGTAAACGTGAACCAGCACCATCAGAGAAACACTACTTTGAAGAGTACGCAATTAACGATGCGAAAATAACATACTTTGTATTCAAATACATCATGCGTGACCTGGTTACCCGTGACATAGAGGGTAACTACGGTGTTACACGCGTCTTCAACACCGCCCCAAGCTACGCGAGATACAGGTGGTCGACCACCACAGACGTTAAGGTGGGTAACTGGTACTATGACCTCGAGCATTTATATCTGGGTGCGCGCACGGAGTGTATTGGCTACGGCAGGTTTGACGACGTCGTGGTGTTCGACATCAACTCGAGCTACCCCCACTCGGCGTGGAGGCTCGTATTCCCAGACACGGAGAAATATGTAATCAGCAACGATATATCGTATGAAGGGGCGGTTTACGCCGAGGTACTCGTCAAGAAGGACTGGCTCCCACCACTCGCCTATAAGAAAGAAGTTAACGGTGAGATGAAGCTCATCTTCCCGTATGGTAAGCTCAAAAAGTGGTTCACCACTCTGGAGCTCAGGTATTTACAGGATAATAAAATGGGTGAGGTGCACAGAATAATAAAGCACAGGCTGTTTGAGGGCGTTGATTCACCCTTCAGGAAATTCGTTGAAGAACACTATAACATGAAGCTCAGAGCTGAAGCCGAACACAACGAGGCTATGCGCATGTACGCCAAACTCATGCTCAATTCGTTTTACGGTACCTGGGGGCTCCGCATACAGTCTGGTCAGGTGAGGACGACGCCACCCGACGACTGGAATGGGTGGGTCGAAAACAACGGTATATGGATTAAGCGTAGCACAGATAAGCCCAAACTCGCACCGCAGTCCAACCTGCTTGTAGCCAGCTACATAACAGCCGACGCACGCCTGTATCTCCACTCTCTATGTAAGGACGATGAGACAGTGGTGTACATGGACACCGATTCCATACACACCATGTACCCTGAAAAATACATGAAGCATGTTGGACAGGGTTTAGGTAAACTCAAAGTCGAGGACGATAAATCTGGTGAAAACTATTATTTCAGGGCGAAAACGTATATAATTGAATCTGAAGAGGAAAAACAATTTTATATAAAGGGGTTACCTAGACGTGAAATAATATTCTCACCTGACACACTGAGTGTAACGGGTATGGGTGTAACAATCAGGCAGAACCTGTTTCACCCTGAGTTACTGCTAACTGAGAGCAGCCTGGTAAGGGTAGTTAAACTCGAATTCGACCATAAACGGGTGCTCAAACATAAAATAGACCCCTTCCACTCTAATACTATGAGTGAACCGAGGTGTGTTGAAGATTGGTGAACTATGAACGTGAAATAGTTAAAATCAATATGGCGCTATCGAAGGTGCCAGAGCTACTCAGGTTCGCACGGGCGAACGCTGCGGTTCTACGTGACTATTACAAGCTCGACATGGACGATGAGGTGAGGAGTGCGATTGAGAAGCTCATAGGCGCAATCGGTGAGTTCGAGGGCAATATCATATCCTATTCGACGCGCGCAGTCAAGAAAAAGGACGAGTTAGCAAAGCAGAAAATGGACGAGTTCCGCGCCAGGGTTCTCAACAATATAAGGAATAAGGGTGTTAAAAATGGGTAAACGCCTTCTCATCGGTACCCCCGCACGTAACCTGGGTGACATATCGCCTGAGTGGGTGGCTAACCTCAGACAGCTCGACCTCGCAGGGTACTCTGAGGCGTCACTCTACATAGCGTGCAACACTCATGTAAATGAGATAGCAGTGGACGACATAACAAAGTGGCGCTATGTTGCCACGAACATGGAGAAACTCAGGTTACTGTGCGCGTCTCAGGGGTTCGATGACCTCTTCATAGTTGACTCTGACGTCTATCCGAGGCCAGACGCACTCAGGATAATGTCAGCTTACTCGGATAAATACGACATAATCGTGGGTGTATATAACAGTAGAAAAGAGAGGTATGGTGTAGTGAGGCCTCAGATAGCTTTTGAGTGGAACAATAATAGAAATGCTGAGGAATACATCAGGCGCGGTGAACCGTTTGAGGTTGAAGGGTTCTTCCCAACTGGCCTAATGCTCGTGACTGGGCGAGCACTCATAGTACCCTTCGTAAATAAGTACCTGGACGAGGGTGTACAGGTCGAGTGGTTCGGTTTCAAGACAAACACGTATTCAGCTGATATGGCGTACTCGAAAGCTGCACACGAGTACGGTATGCGTATAATCTGTGTGCCAGCATACGCAGAGCACGGTGAAAACGTTTTTAAAGGTGGATACATGTGATAACAATTATGAGTGTACACGGGATAATACGTGACATATACCCAGGTAAACCCAGGACGGACGTTAAGGCCAGGTTATCAAACCTCGTATCACAGAGTCAAAACGTTGTGGTCACATGGGAGTGGTATGATAAGAGTCAGGGAGTCATAAAATGGACGTTCACGAATACTGGTAAGGCGCAGGAATCTGTTATCCTGCTACGTAACGGCTACTATTTTGGCGGGGCGTTCTGGCCCGTCTACGTAGCCAACTCTGAATTCGGTGTCACGTGGATGAATGAGGTAAAGCCACTCATGGATAACGGTGTTGAGAACAACGCGCCACCCATCGCGCCCGTAACGTTCTCAAACGGGTACACACAGGTGCTATTCATCTTTACTCTAAGCGGTGGGCAGACGTGGAGTATGCTTGAAGGGGGGTTCAACAACATTGTGCCTCAACTCCAGGGCGTGTACACGGTGGATAACCCAGTGCTGCAAACGTGGTGTATCGGTTACGACCCACAACGCGTAAAAGACTGGGATAATCAGACTGGGACAACCCTTCAAGGCTATTCCCCTAACCCCAACACAATAACGGCGGTTGTATGGCAGGCATCACCTGGTGCACCCTACGATGCCTTACCCTTCAACGACATGTACTGTGATACGCCGTGCCCATGCGCGCTCCAACCAGCACCACAACCCACGTGTTTCGAGATACTTGAGTATATAGCGATAGCCGTTGAGACTGGTAACTTCTCGAACATAAGTGTGCAGGACATAATAGACGCGGTGGAATGCCTCTTCACTGGTCATATCAGTCTGAAGGACAGGCTGAAGATAGCCGTCAAAATTTTATTTATGAGAGGTGATAAAAAGTGAAGATAACGCTTAAACTCAGCTCAGTCACGACTGAGGGCTCATACGTGATATACCGCTTCCAGAGGTATGAGGACGTGGTGCATGAACAGACGCAGCCAATCGTTGTGATGAAGGGTAACCCGATTGAGTCACTCGAAACAATATTCAACAACGTATTCAGAGAAGTGTCAAGGATGCACCTCTCAGAGATGGGTATACTCACATTAGTACTAACAGAGGACGAAAATGAGAGCTGGCCGTTATCACACAGGCTGAGGGTTGGAGACGTCTACACACTGGTATTCGATGAATCAGGCATAAAATTCACTGAAAACACCTAGACGAGAAATAACACCTCTTACACCTTTCCCCAGCATTCCTGTCAGGCGTATTCATTTTATCGATATGTCTGAGTAACGACTCTTTCCTCTCATCTATCTCTTTTAAAATATCGGGTACACTCTGAGCGATGTGTACGGGTACAAACTTTGATTCAAGCGTCATATAATTCATGTAGTAGAGACCGCACCCCTTCACCTGTACGCCGTTGTGGTGCATAATCGCATAATAATAGCGCAGCTGGTTAACGTACTCTTCAGGTGGAGTGGTAGGGATGTTCCTTACGAACTTTTTATCGAATAATATCTGATTTTTCTCATCATATTCATCTATTGTGGCTATGACGCCGTTGTACTCGTACGTCGTCTCATGGTACGACGTAAGCGGTGTTGTATGTAGTAGTGAGCCTATCCACATGTATATGTGGCCCGTGATATCTGAGGTGGGCGTGGCGGTCTTCAAGTAAAAACGTTTACGTTCACACTCTGACACCAGGTCAGTCACGTGGACACCCGCCCTCTTATTGTTTACGACCCTGGCTATCGCAGTATAGAAATATTCGTCGATAACTGACTTCACTCTATTCACTTCATCGTAATCCCAGATATCAACGCTCATATTGACGCCTTCGTGATTGATATTTTACGCATGCAGCTGGGGCATGTGACGTAATACACGCCCTTACTACGCGTGTACCACTCATGTCCACAGATATAGCATTTTACGTGTCGTTTATTCGTCATGGATGCGCCACCTCGGCTCAGTCTGGTATATTTTTCTCCTGCGCTCAGCGTGCTCATCAAAATATTCGATGTCATCAACGATGTCGACCACATAGCCGTAATCTTTACCTTTATCTGGTCTGAGAACCCGCCCAACACGTTGAAGAGCACGTGTGGACGATTTACCGCCACCCGCCAGGACGAGTGAGCGAAGGTTCGGGATATCGAGCCCCTCATCCGCCAGAGTCGTACAAACTATCACACTTTGCTCATTTGAGCGAACCCTGTCAAAAATTGATTTTCTTAATTCAGGCGTAACTTCACTTGACACGAATATCGAACCGTCAATCAACGATGACTGAAGCCTACCATGTTTAATTTCCTTGACAATAACCATACACGGCTTTGGAAGTGAATGCACTATTTCAGCTACGCGCTTCGCCCTATCTTCACTTGCGAAAACATGGCTCTTAGCATCTGGCCAGCTAACAGGTGTATACGAGTGGTCAACATGGTACATGGTGATATCAGCTGGAACAACGTAGCCCATATCCGCTAAATCGCTTGCATTCGTGACATGGGCAACCGTACCCATAAAAGCATAGATATCCATGCTACGCCCGTCATCACGCCATGGGGTAGCACTGAGGCCCAATCTGAGAGATGTATCATTATACTTTACAACGGTGCGTGCAGTGGAGGCTGGTACGTGCTGAGTCTCATCGAAAATAACGAGCTCTGATGTAGAATACTCATAAAGCAGGCGTTTTTTATCTTCATCGTTAATCTCAACGTCATCGTACCTTACACCTTCACTAGCAAGCTCGTTCATCATCTGCTTATCACTATCATCAAGGCTTTCGTTGATTACTTTATTGAGTGTTTGAACGGTAGCCATCACCGTATTCTTCGAGTAGTCCATGCTACCACTCATCACCAGGCCAACATCTCTATCACCAAATTTTTCCCAGATTTCTTTAGCTTGTAACAGTAAGTCAGTTGATAGAGTGGCGAAGAACGTCTTAGGGCGGTTAAGCGATTCATGTACCAGTTTGGCAACAACTGTTTTACCCCCGCCCGTGGCCATCTGAATCGTGGCAGCACCACACTTCTCAAACTGTGTTGTGACTGACTTCATAGCGTCGAGCTGGTACTTCCTTGGTTCAAACCCGTGAACCTGAACTTCACGTGTCTGAACCTCGAACAATTTCGGCAAAGGCCTACCGCTAACACGCTCCAGGATAGGCGCTAACCCGCGATATGTCACGACTGGGTTCTCACCCCATACGCGGTATATGCGCCTGGTAACCTGTTTGTGTAATTCACGGTCATACGTCTTAATTTCGTAACTTAACTCTGAACGTATCGAGTCAAGCGGTAGATGCCTGGCGCGTAGCTTTATATAGTTACCGCTGAGCTCATACGCGTAGTCACCCATGTTTTCGGCTATCCTCAAGGCCTCGTCGAGCTCAGGGCCAACCATGCCGATACGCCTGAGCTCGTCAACGATTTGCCTGACCTCTTCGGGTGTGTAAGAAGCTATTTTCGACGCGTTCGGCTTCCACTTTTTGAGTGCAGGGTCAAAGCTAAAAAGTTTTGACACTACACTCAAGTAGTGCTCAAACTCATCCCTACTCAAATACCTGGATAGGGCCATAATTGGTAGTAGTAGTTAGTAATATATAAACTTATTTCTTAATGACCTTCAGCTCGAACACTAAATTCCAGCCATAAACCTCTTTCTTCACTAATGAGAACTTCCACCCATTCCGCCTAGCTAGATAATTTTGTTCACATAGAAAATCGGGCGTCAATACGGAAAAATGGTTTACGTGTGTAATATCCCGCCAACTCTCTTCACTTCCGTAATGAGGCGTCTCGATATGGATGATAGCACCGTCTACGCATACCCTGTAAACCTCTTTAAAGAATAGCTCTATGTTGCGAATATGCTCGACGACCTGATTCGCACGAATATATTCTACACTATTCGACTCGAAGGGTAGACCCCGCTCCAAATCCCATAAAATATCAGGGTCACCAAATATGTCAACGGTAACAAAACCCTCTATTTTTGATGATTCACCCAAAGCTACCTTAAGCATAAATTAAAAAATGGGGGATAATTAAAAAGGTTTAGTGTAAACGTTTTGCGTGTTTACGCCTTACATGTTCGGGTAGATATGTTACGCTGTACTGCTTACCACAATACGGGCATTCAATCAACTTATGTATTCTAACACCAGTCATCTAACGTACCACCCCATGCATAAAGAGAATTAACAATGTTGTAATGCGATACGACAAACTTTTCCCTCAAATCCAGGTATTGCTGAAGAACTTGAAGAAACTCGACACCCCTATCAGTTATCTCCACGTTTTTCCGATTTACGGCATCGCCATGCTTAACTCGAACATAACCATTCCTCTGAAGCACATCGATGTATTTTACAAGCACCCTAGGGTTAACATTACTCTGATACATTAAATGTGTCATACGGATGGCCCCCTTGTTAGCTATCGCTTGAAGAATATCCCTTACAATCGTGAACCTGTCACGTTTACGCCTTACCTTTAAGCTTAACACGCTTGAATCACCTCAAAATCCGAAATAGTTGCTAGGTACTTATCTTTTTGCCTCTCAACCGCACCACTCAATAAATAGACCTTACCGCTTAGAACCTCGACGGTTGAAAAGTATAAAATATTCCCATCACCGCTATCATATTCTGGTTCACTTGACTCATGTGTGTTAACGGTTAGCCCCTTTTCTTGCGCTAACACTTTCACCGCGTTAAAAACCGCGGTATCAGGGTCACCGCCATAAGACTGGAAAACTTGTTTCACTGATATCACCGCTTCAATAACTTGGTGTATTTTTTAACAAACTCTTCCCTGGTGATTGTACCCTTAACATAATAGCTAAATAATTCTTGCCTCTCATGGTTCAATTCTTTGTCATCTCCAAAATAATATCCGAATTCGATGATACCGCCCCATGCGTAAAAGTTAGCATCAATTTGCATGTCTTCGAAACTCTTAGCGTCTTCTGAAGTTATCACATCTCTTATTTCATAAAGGGCAATATCCTTTACGGCCATAACAAAAAAGCCAAAATATGGCTTCACATTCTTGTATTCATCCATGTAATATATTGCTCTATTAATAGTTCCTGGATGCGCTTGTTCCATTTTGTATATTGCATAAAGGTCTAGCAGACCTATGCCTAACACTTCACACGCGATTTTTTCGGCGTATTCCAGTTGGGTTTTTATATCAAGCGGGGCATCAAGGCTTTTAGCCGTACCCGCACCGCTATCCGCACCCGTTAAAGTTCTTTTAGATGTCATAGACATCATATAATATATACGATAAGATACTTAAAAGCTTTTCGGTAAAAGGTGAATCAGTAAAAGATAATAAATAAGGCTAAAGAAAAAGAGAATAAAAGAGTTAAGGTTAAAAGCACTTTGGCTTTTGTGTTCAACTTTTAATCAGCCCCGTCACGCCGTGGAAGTGGATGGAATAGCAAATATTGACCCGCATCCACGTGTATTGTATCATGGTCATCACTTGTTATGTCTTTTTGTTCCCCGAAACTAACTATTCTTCTTTCGGCCCCAAGTGGTATTACGTCAACTAACCCATTTATATAGTGGTTGTAAAACCTGAAATTCTTACGCATAGTGTAAAGGTAAGCTGGAAATACAAAATGCTCATCCTTAATTATTTTGTACACTTCAAGATGACCTTGAGACGCTATATAATTTAATGTGATACTAGCAGTTTGTGTAAATAGAAGCGGGTGTTCAGGCCATAACTCTGCGTACCAAACAAGCCGTTCATCCGTAAACCGTGCAACACCTGGAGAATATTTATTTTCAAATAATTGACCCTCAATTTCTTGCCAAAGACCCCTGTGAACTACATAATCCCTAACAGTGTACACTTCTGTGTTAAAAGTAACGTCATAGCACTCTATGAATTGATGGTTACTTAATGTTTTATCACAAATAATATCTACGGTAAAAGGTTGATGTGTTCTTTTCAGGAATTCTAACACTTTTTCGGCTTCAGTGTTTGTTTTGACTTCGATAGACTTTTTGACTATATAGTATAAACTATCATTGAATTCAATGTAATAACCCTTTTGGAAAACGCCCATTGACCTACTGTAACTTACGTTTAACATAACCCGAAATATTGGGTTAGTGTCATAGGCTTCAGGTTCAGCTGTTTCGGGAAAACCTATAACAGCCTTTTCAGTGCGCCCATCAAGAATATTATTTTCACTCATGTTAATCACCTTAATAAAACTAAATCATTTTGCTGTGGTGTTCCGATAGGCTCATAGTAACCGTAAGACTTTGAACATAGAATATCGTTTTTGGCTTTTTCGAGCTTTTTGTGGTGTGAATACACTGTGAAATATGCATTATCGTAGTTACCTCTACCCCGATACACTATACGCTTAGCTGTAAAAACATAGTGACCGTGGTGTCTACAAATTTGGGGCGCACTTCGTAAAGTAGCCCCACCGATATCAGTACCCGTTAAAGTTCTTTTTGCCGTCATAGATATCACATATAATATACAATAAGAGATATAAAAGCTTTTTGGTAAAAGTGAATCAATAAAAGACAATAAAAATAGCTAAAGAAAAAGAGAATAAAAGAGTTAAGGTTAAAAGTACTTTAGCTTTTGTATTCATAACATTCACTTCATACTACACTCGAGCGCCCCATAACGATACACTTGAGTACAACACTTATGTTGGCGTCGTTTACAAAGTAAAGCGCTGATACATAGACATGTACAACAATCACAAGCCCCGTATTCAGTCATTAGCTTCACCTAACCGCGCTAAGATAAAATCGGGTACGTTATTAGCATCCATATCAAATATTTGGTCATGATAATGGGGTTCTCTTTGAACACAGTAATAATTAGTGTAATCGCTTTTTATAAGTGCATAGAAAATATCTGTTACTTCGCCATATTGTACTTCCCCCAATTTTATTAAACGCCCTTCACGCGGTATGAGTTTAATGTATGGTGAAGCGGGGTCATGACTATTGTGATTACAAGTGTCACTAGTACACCCAACACTAGAACCACTAATTATAACTTTAAAGTCGTTTTCTACAATCTTGGTCACACTAGGGCGCCAAAGTTCTATACCGTCAATTTCCATGTCATGAATGGCTTGATATACTCTCTCAATAAAATCGGGGGGTATGTTTAAACCCCCAACATTTTGCTGCGCCATTTTTTAGTCACCCCTAGACTTATTAAACCTAATGTACTCTTCCATCAACTCTAGAACCCTAATACTATTGACGGCGCCTTGACCTAACAATTGTTCAACTAGCAAAGTAGACAAAAGTTTCAATTTTAGCATATCGCCTTTTTTCAGCTCTTTCTGTTCACAAATCTCTTTTAGCTCATTTAGCGTTCGCCAATAGTTACCTGGGAAAAGAAAGCCGTACACATATAGGTCTACTATACTTTGGGGCGCGCTATTAGTAGCCCCAACGGTGTCGTCAACCCGATTTAGGTTTTGGGCTGCCATATTTATCGCATATAATATATCACAGCTTATATTTATTCTTTTCGCTCAATTTTTACTACTAAGTAGCAAAAAAAGACTTATTACGCCGTTTGACAAACGACAAGGGCGGGAAGCAAGCGTGGACAAGCATGGA
>Ga0208661_100296_pt1 | contig 9956 bp, 10 predicted proteins | sample ECHtaG_2_FD_187132 | JGI IMG/M metagenome (GOLD analysis project Ga0208661, IMG submission 187132) | Hot spring microbial mat communities from Yellowstone National Park, Wyoming, USA - ECH_C virus_MetaG (SPAdes) (version 2) | ecosystem: Environmental > Aquatic > Thermal springs > Hot (42-90C) >...
TCTGGCCCTCCCACCTACCGGGACCATGAGGATCAGTGCCAGTTAACCTTCCTGCTCCTCCCCTTCCCCCTCACCACGCCCAACCTGTTGATCTCCCTGACAGCCTCTCCCTAGCGAACTCGATCGGTCCCTTTCCGTTCAGCACCTTTTCGGCAGGATGACGCTGAGTTGGTAAAATTAATTTACCTTTATGAATATTCTCCCGTCTCTACTACCAGACTTGAACTCCATCATGGCCTCAACCCCTCTCTCCAACGGAAATACCTTTCCGACCTTTACCTTACACCTTCGACATAGTCTCAACAACTCCACGAACTCAGAAACCCTTCCCCTATTCGTCCCGAGGAGACTGATATGCCTAGAGTAGATCTCTCCTAAGTTTATGGATGTCTGGTTTCCGGTGATTCCACCGAAGAAGACCAGTCTCCCGAGGTTACCTACCAGCTTAAGTCCCAGATCCCAATAGTCCTTACCCAACGGGTTAACTACCACGTCTGCCATCCTGCCCTCCGTGATGTCCCTGACCAGGACATCAGCATGGGAGTAATCCACGACGTAATCCGCCCCGAGCTCCTTGACCCACTCCTTCCTGGTGACGGCCACTACAGTGGCCCCCATGAATTTAGCCAACTGGACAGCGAATGAGCCCGTATTACCCGACGCTCCTAGCACTACCACTGTCTCTCCAGGCGAGACGCGAGCAGTCCTCAAAGCGTGATAGGGAGTCAGCGTTGCAATGGGTAGACTGGCCAACGCCTCTTCAGGTAAATCTGAGGGGAACACATTGATGGCCGGGACTATGACCTCCTCAGCGTACCCACCTTGAGCCTCAACCCCCATTCTCTTCCCACTAACGCAATAGGTCTGCTCGCCCCTCATACACATGTCGCATTTTCCGTCGAAGAGTCTGGTGTACACTGCGACTTTCTGACCCTCCTTTACGTTCTCAACACCCTCCCCCACTTCCTTCACTACGCCTGTGAACTCGGAGCCCGGAATGTGAGGCATTGGACTTACCCTGAGTTTCTCCACACTCAATATGTCGACCGGGTTGACTGAAGCCAGCGTAACTCTGAGCCTAACTTCTCCCTCCCTCAGTTCCCTTGTGTCAACGTCTCTAAGCTCCAGGTTTTCGAGACCCTGTCGTTCAAACAGTAAGGCCTTCACATTGAAGACTACTCTGTGAGGGTATTGAGCTTTTCCGTCTGTCCCTAAGCTTTCTCCACTCATTTCATTTCAAACCAGCAATAATTTGGAATTCGTCTGGATTACAGGGCGGTACTCAAGGGAAAATCCCTAACTGCTGGTAAATCGTGATCGAGTGTGAGGACTTAGTGTACTGACACGCGTCACCGAGACACCTGAGCTGGAGTTTATCAGTAGCACCTCTGCCACACTCATACACAGCTCCTCTGGTCAACTTCTCGTGGAGGAGCGAGAGCGAGCCTTCCCCAGTAATCCAGGGGAAGGACCAAGCGGCATACAGGGTCTAAACCAAAGATAAACACGTACCATCACTACTAGAGGAATCTAACCCTCAACTTAGGGAACCTTCGCCCTTATGATAAGGAGCATGTCAGATCTCAAACCTGGGACGTTCATAAAGGTTGTTCGTAGTTAACCTCCCTGCAACATACCTTAACTAGGCAGATAACTCCTAGACTAGTAGTATTTTTCCGAATATTGTAGCATCTCCTTCACCTCTTTCACGTACTCAGTGATATCGTTCACGGATAATTTTGCGTCATGAAATCCCCAAACGTGAAGAGTGCATCCAGCACTCCAGCCTCAGATCACCCAACTCCCCAATCGTTCAGCCAACTTGTTCGAGGCCGAAACTAACCATTGTGTGTACCATCTGTTTTCATTCGACGCCTGGTCATGTTCCGGTAACCCGAACTTCTCGGACAACGCTTTCACCAGTTCCTCGGCTACCTTATACGCCTTTTCGGAGGCCTGGACGGGGTCACCTTTCCTAAGGTACTCCTCACATTCAGCCATATATCTTCAACTAGTTTCAACCTAAGCTTTGTGGCCTCAGGAGGGTCGTGTCTTGAAATCGCGTCTATAATCAAGTCCTCCACGTTTATTCCCAGCTCCTCGGCCTTTTTATCAGTTCTTCCACGGGTAACATTAGTTGACCCTAAATTAAACTTTAGACAAGTTGAGGCCCGGTTGTTAGAAGACGTAATTTTGAATTCCAACTCAGATTTTCACGTCCTCATAGCTTTCTCTTCAGTGCCCTAAAATCACTTTCCTGAACGATCTCAGGTCAATCTTCCTCCGGGATCAGCTTGCACGAGCCAAATCTCTGACTCCACTGGAACTGTAGGCTAAACTTAGTAGTGGGTTGAAGTTACCTGGTCCTCTCCACTATCACCTGGACTACTGCTATTTGCCCTGCCTTAACGCTCCTCCAACCCTCGCGTAGAGACTCCTCCACCTCGTCCACCATCTCCACTAACCTGAAGTAACCCCCGAAAGCCTTCACGGTCTCACCTATATTATACCTCTTGAAGTCAGCTCCGGGATAGAGTGACTTAGCCTTAGCTAAGCCCTCCGGGAAGACCTCGTCCACAGCCTCAGCAGAGGCTAGCCAACCGCCGTTATCGTAAATCACCACCAGCACAGGTAAACCGTAAGAGGCACATGCGTGATAGAAGGCCTCCGGTACCCCGAAGATGAAGGAGCCGTCTCCCACAGTCGCTATCACTTCACGTCCCGTAGCTACCCTGTAACCGAAGGCCGCTCCCAGACTCCAACCCAGGTGCCCCTCAGACAGATCGCCGAAGTACTGGCCGTAAGAGAGGTCTGCGTACCTGGGGTTGAAGGGGTACTCGTTGAATATTACACCCCCAAGCTTGGACACCAAGTGGGACAGTAACCTGGGGTGTACCTTCTTTCCAGACCGTAATCGCTCCAATTCCTTCGCCTTCTCCTCTCTCCTCTTCTCCACCCTCTCCTTGATCTCGTCCCTCCACTTATCCCTGGCGTCGACCCTGACCATGTCGAGCGCCTCAGGAGTCGCCTGAAGACAGACGTCGCACCTGAAACCGTAATATGGTATATAGGAGTACGAGGGATCAACGTCGACCTTTATCACCTTTGCGTTTACCCTGACCTTCTTGGGTATCCAGGGAACCTCAGACTCCACTACGATGAGTAGGTCTGGCTCAGAGAGATCCAACCTATCCAAGGCCATCCCTCCAGTGGAGGGATAGTTCACCACTTCCCCCACGTAGTGCAGGACCGGGGCCCCCAGTCTCTCGGCGAATCTCTGAAGCGAGGCATACCAACTTTCCCTCCTCCCAGCCCTCCAAGTGATGATGGCAGGCTTCTCAGACTCCCTTATCAATTCCTCTATCCTCCTCAGGGCTGAGGGAGAGGGGCCCGGTTCGTAGGGATCCATGGGAACTCTCCTTGAGGAGGATCTCTCCACGCTCACTTCCCTGGGTATTACGAGATATACTGGTCCTTGTGGTTCGCTCCTGGCGATCTGTAGGGCTCTCATCACTGCCACCTCCATTTGCGACGCTCTCCTAACCTCGAAGTCCCACTTAACGTATTGCCTGACGAGACCTCCTTGATCCCTGGCCTCCTGCGTCCAATGAATCCTCAAGTTCCTGCTGGCTGTACTTCCCTCCTCGGTGTAGGGTGACCTACCGGCTATTACGATGAGGGGTATCCTGCTGGTGAAGGCGTTAGCTATTATCCCCAACGAGTTCGCAGTCCCAGGGACTGTGTGGACAGCTACCACTCCCAACTTTCCTCCCAGGGAGTATCCCAGAGCCGCAGAAGCTGCAGTGATCTCGTGAGGGACTATCACGAAGTCCGGAAGGGAGTGATCTCTCACTTTCTCCTCAATGAAGGCAGCATAGTCGGTTCCTGAGACCATGAATATCTCGTCAACCCCTTCCCTCCTCAGTGCCTGGAGCAGGATCGATGCACCGCTCCTCTCCTCCTCCGTCTGAGTGGTCATAGCTTAATCTGTAATTATCAAATAATTAAACATCCTTCCAGGATCTACTCGCGAAAACCTTAATTTGGTCATCGTGATGGTCATCGTTGGTCCCGCTTCAAGTAGATAGAGGAGAACCTTTATTTGTGTCTACGTTTAGTAGACACATATGTCTACAGTCATTAGTGTGAGGATAAAGAAGGAGATAAAAGAGGAGTTAGAAAAACAAGGTATAGACGTTGATCAGGAGGTAAGAAAATTTTTGGAAGAACTTTACCTTAAGGTCAAGGCTAAAGAATACGTAAATAAGTGGATTGAAGATCTCAAGGACGTTAAGCCCAGTGAGGAGGGATTCTCGGTAGGTTCTGTGAGGGAGGACCGTGAGAGTCATTGACTCTTCCTCCCTAGTAAAATTTTTCTCAAGGGAGAAGGGCTGGGAAAAAGTAGCGGAGGTGATAACTGAAGGTGTGATGACTTTAGACTTAGCAATTAAGGAGGTTGCTAGTGCTTTGTGGAAAAAGGTACTGCGTGGGGAGATGAAGGAGGAAGTGGCAATCAACATACTTTCTGACTTAATTAAGCGTGAGGCCGTGTTGTTCGTAAAGCAGGACGATTACTTAATAGAAGGTTTTAAGATAGCAAATAGGAATAAAATAACAGTTTATGACTCCCTGTTTATTGCCTTAGCCAAATTAAATAACTTTGAATTAGTAACATCTGATAAAAAGCAATACGAAATAGCCGCGAAAGAAGGACTCGAAGCACGCCTAATATAAGATACTACGTTCGACTTTCATTTTGAACTAGGAGTTTAAACTCTCTCTGAAGGAGCTCTTCTCTCCTTGTCAGTCTCTCCCAACTTGAGAGTACGGGCCGTTCTTGACAGATCACTGCTGTACAATTAAAATCGTTCTATCTACAGGAATGAATGAAAAACGAAAGTGATAGATTACAATATTAGAGTTCAAAATTACAAAAGAAGTTAAGATAGAAGAGACCAATACTATCGTTTCAAGACGAAACGTGTTAATACGCAGCCTTAAGCGGTCGTTCAGGCCTCCATCGCAAATTCGCTTTATTTAACTCATTAAAGTTCATTGGGATTAGCAAGTCCGGGAAAACTCTCGATCACTCTAGCTTCAACGTACTTATAATTTTCCTTATACAGGTCTTTTTCCCATTATTTCATCTCTAATTGACCGCTTTTAATATTTAGTCATGGATACTTTGGTTAATCTTTTCCATTTTAATTCAGTTCCTAAATGGAACCTAGCTAGCTCCTTCTGCCTACATAACTTTTCTTCCTAATGTCTAGGAAACTAAGTGACTAGGAATTCCAATTCCAAAAACTTATAATTTGGTAAAGGGACTAGCCCTCATGACGAAGTATTGTCCTAGATGTGGGGCACAGAACCCTGATAACGCCCAGTTTTGTTCATCCTGCGGGTACAGCCTACAGTCTGTGTACTCCTCCAGTTCTACTCCCCCAAGTCAGAGCCCACCTACCTCTTCTCCTCAGAGCCCTCCCCCCACTTGGAATCCGCAAGGAGGCTACACCCCTCCAGGATACGTGAAACCCCTCTATCAGCAGGCTCTGGAACTATTCACCAGGAACTTAGGTATGATCATACCTGCACTTCTGGCGTTAATTATAACAGTAGTTCTAGGATTCGCCATAGGTTTGATCGCAGTGGCCCTCCTTCCCTTGATCAGTTTTACAGTGATAAGGGGAATAGCTTTCGTGATAGGTTTCATAGTGGGAATAGTCATCACTTTCCTCATTCAGCTGGAGGCCTATGAGTCCGTGGACGTCATGAACGGTATGGTCCCTGACGTAGGAAGTGCTTGGCGACGAACCGCCGCGAACACGGGAACCATCCTTCCAACAGCCCTACTGGTGGGGTTGATATACGGTCTACTGGCCTTAGCAGGAGTTCCAGGAGCCTTCGTTATTGAGGGACTAGTCCTCATACTGGCCTACGTGATCACCTCTCACCTGGCCCTGGGTCGGGCGATGGGATTGGGAGCGTCTCTGAACTGGTACTCAAACTCCTTCTCAAGGGATGGAAACTCAGCCGTCGTAGTTCTAATAGGATCCATACTGTCCACAATCCCCATACTCAACCTGTTCACGATACCCTACACTTCCCTCCTCTCAACCTTGATGGCGAGGAACTATCCCTAGTCAAGTGGGGATCAGCTTACCCTCCTTTTCCAGGTCCCTCAGGAAGAGGGCGTTGAGTCTTACCTCCTCAGGATCGAACTCCGAGTGACCGGAGATCTCCTTGAAGGACTGACAATCATAGGAGGTTCCGGAGTACCTCAGGAGAGCCCTTATATCCTTGGGCAGGAAGGCCTTAGCTATCCCGAGTGGAACTGGCAGTTGAATTCCCCTCCGCTTCAGGGACTCGGCCATAAGTTGGAAGAACCTAGATACGGGCACAGTCCCGCACTCACTGGCGTAAACGAAGAGCCTCCTCGGTCTCTTCTGGCTCAGAGATCTCACGGCGTCTCCTAGCCAGTCAGCGTTTACCGTGGCCATGAGAAGTCCCAGTTTAGGTAACAAACCCACCTTAGCAAGTCTGTACATGCTCACGAACTGGACGTGGGCAGCGTACCTCCCGTAGACCAACGTCGGTCTCAGGATAGCCAAGGGAGTACCTTCCTTTTCAGTCTCGTTCATAACAGACCTCTCCCCCTGACACTTGGTGATCTCAAACGTTGTCGTGGGCGAGACGCCCTTACAGTGCTCCTGCTCCACTCTCACGTTAGTTCCCGTTGCACCGGTTGACGTAGCTCCGCTGAAGTGGATGAATTGCTTCCCCTCCTTAGCAGACATCCTGGCCAGAGCCGTCGGCACCTCCACGTTTGCCCTCCTCAACGTTTCCTCGCTCCCGGAGATCTCCCCAACTAGGTTCACCACGGTGTCTGAGTCTCTCACCAGTTTCCTGAACTGCTCATCCATGGGGTCTGCCTTGACGACGTCTACCCTCCCCTTCAACAGCTTCACGTACTCCTCCTTCACTGGGTTAAGGGACCTGTAGGTGACAGTGACACTTGAAGTGTCCTTGTACTGTGAGAGTCTCAGGGCGATGTGAGTAGCTATGAAGCCCAGTCCTACAATAAGGTATCTCATACTTCAAGCACACAGACGTGGATAAAATTCCTTGGGTAAGCAAAGGTTAACACGCAGTAGTGGTTGTGGGACTTTGCCTTAAGGTCTCGTGGTAAAGGCTAAGTTTAATTCAGCAGTTATTGGATTTCACCTAGATTGCAGAGCGCTACCTAAGGGAAAATCCCATAACTGCTGTTTAATTATTGCCCTGTACATGAGACGTCATCAAGTCACGTCCGGGCCTGTCTAAGGGTGTAGAACGGGTTTCTGAAGGTCCAGTGAGTGGTCAAACAGAGACGAACTGCCCAGAGACCTCCAAGTCTGCAGAAGCTCTGTACCCTAGAGGTCCTCCCATGTAGTCCTGACTCCCCTAACTTCCAATATGTATAGCTTGTTGGAGCTCAGGGCCCACTCCAAGTTGACGTGTCTCCCGAACAGCTCCTCTATACGTATAGCCAGGTTGGCCAGTTCCACTGCCTTCACGTTATCGAGGCTGGGTTCCATGGCCTTACCTCCTAGGGGAACCTCAACTACGGATTTGCTTTTCGGGTCATATTTTAACATAAGGTGTTTATGACCTATTATCTTCTCCTTGACTACCCTGTCCCTCTTGGGAAGGACGAAAGTATCAGGAGTCACCAGACCTTTGGTAACCGCCTGCCCTAATCCCCAGGAGGACTCTATGACCACAACGTTCGGGTCCTTAGTGACGGGATGAATTGTAAACGCAGTGCCCGCAGAATCAGGTTCCACCATCTCCTGGACAAGTACGGCTATCTCAGTTACGTTGCCGGAGGCAAGTCTGTAAGCCAAGGCCCTAGGGTTAAAATAGCTGGCCCAAGCCATTTTGATATAATGTTCTATTTCCCCCTTCTCCACGAACAGGTACGTATCCAGTTCTCCAGCGAAGCTAGGTCCTGACATGGGTGACGTAATGGTAGGTCTGACCGCGACGAAGTCCGAAGTTACGGTTCTCAAACCCTGCTCCAACTCCAGGTGGATGTCTAGGGGCATTTCCTTAGAGGCAATAAGGTCTTTAACCGTCTCGTACCTCCTCCTCACGTCGGCGGGATCGTCTAGGTTCACCCCCCTCAAGATCTCGTTTATCTCTCCTCTCACGAGCTCCATGAATCTCCTGAACGCGGCCCTTGTAACTACGAAGCCCCACGGGACTCTTATCCCTGACCTAGCCAGTTCACCAAGGTAAGCACTCTTCCTCCCCACGGACCTGACCATGTTTGAGGACGTGTGCTCAATGCTGAAAACATACATGAATGTCTATAGCGAAGAGGAAATTTAAACAATATGTTCTATCTCCTCTCCTCCCGCAGGATCTCATAGATCACCAGCCCCACCAACAGAGTCACGGCCCCTATAGCGAGTGACGTTCCCCCCAGAGAGATGAGGAAGATAGCTGAGAGAACCGTTGAGGCTACCTGTAGCCAGGGATATGCAGGAGACCTGAACTTTCCCCTCAGGCCCCTCCTCATCACTCTCATTACCTCAACTCCCGTCAACATGTATGAGAACACTATGCCGAAGTTGCTGGCTAAAGCTATGGCCTCCACGTTTCCGAGGAACAGGGAGAGGAGCATCACTGACCCCACCAGCATGAGCGGGTGTCCCGAAAAAGGTAACCTAAAATCCCCTGACAGCTGTCTGAGCGTCCTCTCACCTGCTATTATGGTAGAGAGCGTCACACTGATAGTAGCAGACAATGCAGTGAGGGTGACGAAGTCAACCAAGTATTTTGGGGAATGAAGAGAGCCAAGTACTAGGTCCAGGGGAGCCGAGTTCTCGCCGAAGGAGGTCCACATCACCGCATTTACCATGGCTGTGACCACGGCCATGTAAAGCAGAGCACTGAGGATCAGGGAAGCCACGATGGCCTTAGGTATCACTTTCTCCCCATTTTCGGTGGAGGGCGTAAGAGTAGCCACGGTGTTGAATCCCGAATAAGCGAAGAAGGCTATGTTGGATGCGGTCAACAAACCGTATACGCCGTGAGGAAGGAGCGGGATGAAGTTATTTGGCCTGATTCCCGCTAGGACGAAACTGGAGACTATGAAGACTGTGAGTCCCATCACACTTAGGACAACCAGACCACTTTCAACCTCCGCTGCTAGTCTCAGACCGAGATAGTCTATGGTGAGGAGCGTCAATATCAAAAGGGCAGCGACAGGGTAGTAGAGGGGAGGCGGAATCAATCCTACCTGAACTAGGTATCCGGAGAATCCCAGCGCGGTAGCCCCTCCTCCTATGGAGTAGGCTATCACTCTGAACCACCCAACTAGGAATCCCGAAGTCTCCCCGAGGGATTTCAGCGTGAAGCTGTAAACTCCTCCCTCCACATCAGTGAATATTGAGGAGAGCTCAGCACTATTTAGCCCCACACTCACCGCGTAAAGAGCGGTGATGAGGAAGGCTAGGATCGCCCCGGGGCCTGCCGCAGATATGCTCGATCCAGCCATGACGAAGATGCCCGCTCCAATTATGTTTCCAAGGCCTATAGCCAACGCTTGATAGAAATTTAGTTTCCTCATCATGACCCTCTTCAATGCCAGTGGGGATGTTTTTATTAATTATACATTGGCCGGAACTCTTAAGGACGGGAGTTTTCCCGTTCAACCCCACGCTTTTGTTTCAATAGCTTTATCTTTAACCACGATGGAGCTAGGGAGTTAGCCGTTTGTCTCTACACTCTCATTTCAATCATTTTATGTTCATTCATGATCGAGTGTAGAGACTTAGCCCTCAACCACCCACTTACTGTAGGTGGGTCATGGGACTCCTTTGAGCCCAACGGCACGGGGCTCACATCTCCGTAATCTCCCTCACCCTTTTGGGCATAGCCCACATCGGTGTGAGAGATCATTATTTATC
>Ga0208661_100304_pt1 | contig 9879 bp, 11 predicted proteins | sample ECHtaG_2_FD_187132 | JGI IMG/M metagenome (GOLD analysis project Ga0208661, IMG submission 187132) | Hot spring microbial mat communities from Yellowstone National Park, Wyoming, USA - ECH_C virus_MetaG (SPAdes) (version 2) | ecosystem: Environmental > Aquatic > Thermal springs > Hot (42-90C) >...
CCCTGGGGGCGATCTGTCGCAGTCCTTGGAGCCAGGTGGTGGCGGCGCGGTTTCGCCGGGAGTGGTGGGTGGAACTCGGATTAGGCACGTTGTGGGATGCCGTCTGGGACTACGGCCAGCAGTATGGCGAGCCGCCGACCTGGGCGTGGTTGGTGGATCGGTTCAACCTTCCGGCAGATCCCCCCGAGGGATCCGAGCCCTTGCTGGTCTGGCGGGATGCGCTGTGGCAGTACTATGTGACGCAGGAATTGGCCCGTTTGATCCCGGCTCCCCAGGAGTGGGAACAGCAGTGGCGCACGCTGCCGGATCGGTTGTGGAAGGCCACGCAACTGTTATGGGCGGATCCGGCCAAAATGCCGGTGGAAGATCCGTTGGAGCGCAGTGCGGAATGGGTGTCCGAACTGCTCAACACCACGGCCCCGACGTTGTACGCGACCGGCTATCCCGTCTTGGACCAATTGCTAGGCGGCTGGATCCCTGGCGAGTACGCCGTGCTGGCGGCGCGGCCCTACACCGGTAAGACCTGGGTGCTCTTGGCCCTGGCGCTCGCCTTCTGGCGGGCGAACCGGCTGCCGGTGCTGTTCGTCAACCTGGAATTGGATGAGGAGGAGTTTCGCGCCCGGCTTCATGCCTTGGCGGGCCAACTGCCGTTGGATCCGCTACTCCGGCGGGATCCGGAGCAGATTGAATTGGTGGTGGATCGCCTCCTGGAATACGTGCAGACGATTACCACCGAACGGCAGGACTGCCCGTTTTATGTCCTGCATGGGGCGCAACTGCGGGGATCCTGCACTCCTTCTCAACTTTCCGCGATCCTGGAACAGTTCCCCCAGGTGCGGGCGGTCTTCATCGACCAGATGAGCTGGATGCGGGCGGACAGCCGGACGAACACGATCCGCGAACGCTATGTGGAAATTTCGGGGGAGTTGCGGCGGATTGCCCGATCCCGCCGGATTGTGTTGTGCCTGAACGCGCAGATCAACCGGCAGGGGGACACCGATGAGCCGCCGGATCCCCGCTATATCCAAGAGAGCGATAACCTGCTCCAGGATGCCACCACGGTCATCACCATGATTGCCAGCAAGGAGAACGGGGGATTGCCCGGCGAGTCGCCGGATCCCGTCTTGACGCCCGATCCCGGCCAGCGCATTCCGCGCTTGCTGGCGCAGGTGTGGAAGAGTCACGTGCGCGGCGTTCAGGGGGCGGCGGTGCGGTTTTGGGTGACGTTGGACGTGGCGGGATCCCATGCGCGGGTGGAGGTGGAGCCGACATGGACGGGGCCGATCTTGGATGGGTGAGTTGGACGCCTCAGCCGAAGGCGGTCTGGGTGGCGCACCTGCGGCAGGCACGGTGGCCGGTGCGCGAGGGCCTGGAGAACCTGATGCTCTCCTGCCCGTTTCGCGATCAGCACCCAACGGGGGACCGCAACCCCTCTTTTTCGTTCAATCCGGCAAAGGATGTGGGGCATTGTTTCGCGTGTGGCCGGATCTTGCGGGGGGAGGAACTGTGGGCGATGACCGGTGGCGGGGATCCCCCGGTGGTGTGGGAGGTCACGCCGTCGCCCACCCGCTGGGCTTACCAGCCTCAGTGGCCAGGACCGCTGCATCCGGCCCACCGGGCGTGGCTGCACCAGCGGCAGGGGCTGACCGACCGCATCATCGAGGTGGCCCGGCTGGGGTCTGGCCCGCAGGGGCTAGGGATTCCCTGGATCAGCCGCCGGGGGGATCTCCTGTGGGTCAACTGGCGGACCTTCCGCACTCCGAAGTACAAGGCGGATGCCGGAGCCCCCAAGCACCAAAGCCTGTATGGCTGGAACCTGCTGCCGCGCACGGTGGCGTGGCTGTGCCTCGTGGAGGGGGAGTTCGACGCGCTCTGGTTGCTTCAGGCGGGGATCCCCGCCGTGGCGATGGGCGGGTTGGCGCTGAGCGCGGCCCAGTTGCGCCAACTGCAAGAGTATGCCGCGCCGGTTATCGTGTGGTGCGATGGGGACGCCCCCGGCCAGCGGCGGCAGCGGGAGCTGCTGGACCGTCTGGGTCCACTGGGCCGGGCCGGGCCGGATCTGCCCGGCAATCCCCGGCACGTGCGGGTGCCGGATTTGCTGGCCGTTTTAGCCCGCTGTCTTGACAACCACTAGGGTTATGGTATGCTAAGGATGGTTGCGAAAGCCTGAAGATCATCTAACTAACTTGTGGGTTTTGGATCGATCCCAGTCGTGAGTGTACTGCAAAGGAGTGCAAAGATGGCTCAATCGATGGATCTCGATCTTCCGTGGTCGGACGATCACACATTTGGCGAGATGAACAGCGGGATCGAAATCCCGCGTTTGACCCTCAATCCAGGCCAACAGAAACGGTATCGGTTGCTCGTACCGGTGCAACGCAGTCCGGGGATCCTGGTTCATGAGTTTCGCAACGAGGATCTGAAGTGGTTCCGATCCGGCAACTGTTGGAACAACCCCAACGGTCCCTACAGGTGCCCGATCTGTCGAATGGGGCGCAACCCCCGGTCGAAGGTGTTGCTGATCTTCTGGGCTTATGAGGGAGAGCCGGAGCCTCGGGTGGAGTTGTGGGAGCGGGCGCGGGGATTTGTGCGGCGGGGGATCGATCCCATTCAGCAGGCCGGGATCGAGTTGACCCAGACCGACGTGCTGATCAGCCGCCAAGGCCAGGGGGTGCTGACCAACTACCACCTCCTTCCGGTGCCCAAGGATCCCCGGTTTACCCTGCCTAGCAAGGAGGTGTTGCAGCAGCAGATCGCCGCGATTCGCTGGGACGCGATCTTGAACACCTTTCCCTCGGCGGAGGATTGGCAGGACTGGCTGGCGATGGAGCGAGGCGAGGTGGCGTTTCCGCCCAAGGAGGACGACCTGGGCGTGACGCCGCCGCAGGCACCGGAGGTGCCCGCCGATCTCTATAGCGGGATGGCCGAGTAATGGCCGATGTGTGGGAAGAGATCCGCCGCCGCATCGAACCTGAAGCGGTGGCGGATCACGCCCGCCTGCGCGGGGCGTTGAAGCCCTACTGGCAGTCGTTGGCGGAGCCGTGGCGCCCGGTCATCCGGTGCTCCGGTTTGTACTGGGGAGCGCGGCATTGGTACTTCTACTTGGCGCAAGCGGCGCAGGACACGCTGACCTACGCGGAAGAGCGGGATCGCGTCTTGGACTACGGCACGGAGCGGCACCAGCGGATCCAAGCCGCCTTGCAGTGGTTGCGGGACCACCCGGAGGCGGGGGATCCCTACCACATCCGGGTGGAAGCTGTGGAAGGCTACGCCGATTTGGGCCGGACCCGGACCTTTTACCGCAGTGTCGTGCTCTCCGGGCATGTGGACGCCTTGCTGACGGTCGACGGCCAGCCCTTTGTGCTGGAGTTCAAGACCATGCGGTCGTGGTGGTGGAAGTCCATGACGCAGCCCCTCCTCCAGCACCAGTGGCAGGCGACCGGCTATTGGTTGTTGTTCCGTCGTCCCACGCTGTTTCTCTACGAGAATAAGGATACCGAAGCCTGGAAGAGTTTTCGCTTTGTGCCGGATATGCAGTGGGAGCGCCGGGTGCGGGAGAAGCTGAAGGCGGTGGCCACTGCGTTGCGAACGCAGACCCCGCCGCCGTTCTGCCCGCAGGATCCAGAGGCGGAGTTCTCCTGGATTGTGGGAGCCTGTAAAGATTGCGTGTTTCAGACCGTCTGTGGGGAGGCGGGGCATGGCGGTTGAAGATGTGCAAGCCTGGGTGGAAAAGCGCCTGCATGTGCGGCTGCAACGCGGGGTGGCCCCGGAGTTGGCGATTGAGCGGGTTCCGACGGGCTTGTTGGGCGTGGATTGGGTGCTTGACGGCGGGATCCCGCTAGGCCGGATCATTGAAGTCTGGGGGATGCCGAAGCACGGCAAGACGTCGCTGGTGTTGGAGTGGGTGCGGGAGTTTTTGGCCCGCGACTATCCGGTCTTCTATTTCGACTTGGAGCATGCCTTGGATCCGGCGCTGATGCGGATTCACGGCGTGGATCCGAACCAAGTGTACTTCCCGCAGGCCGAAGAGGGCGAGGTGTTGTGGGGCGAGGACTTGTTCGTGCTGTTGATGACCTTAGCCCGCTCGGTGGATCATGGGCTCTTTGTCATTGACTCCGTGCCCGCGCTGCTGACCCGGCGGATGCTGGTCGATAAAGATGTCAACAACCTGCTGTCGGATTCGCCGGGCACCGTGGCCCAACTGCTCTCGAAGGGCCTGCGGGCCTTGACCGGCAGCGGGGTGCTGGCCAAGCGGCGTAACACCTTGGTCTGCATCAATCAACTGCGGCAGCAGATTAACGCCTATCATCCCAGCTTCGTCCATCCCGGCGGCTTGGCCCTGGGCTACTATGCGTCGGTGTCGCTGGAGGTGCGGCGGGGCGAGGTGTACGAGGATCCAGAGACCAAGGAGCAGAACGGGCATGAGGTCTTGGTGCGGTGTGACAAGAACAAGGCGGGGATGGCGTATCGATCCGCCGCGATTCCGCTGTTCTACGCCATCGGTTTTGACCGCTATGCCGACGCCGTGAGCACTGGTGTGGCGGTGGGGGTGGTGGACCAGCGGGGATCCTGGCTGCAATGGGGTGACAGCCGCTGGCAGGGCCGGGACCGGATGGCGGAGGCGCTGGCGGCGGATCCCGTCCTGTGGGATCAGTTTGTCGCCGCCGTGCGTCAGCGGATGATCAAGGAGGCGGATCCCGTCAATGCCCCCGCTTGACGCCCAGGCGTATGGCCGGTGGTTGGAGGCCGCGCTGTGCGCGCGGTACGGCTGGGGGCGGCACCGGGGCAGCGGCAACCAGTGGGCCTTGCCATCTGATGCGGTGACGGCTTCCGATTGGCAGATCGAGATCAAGGGGTTTTGGTGGAATCCCGCCGCCCCGCGCCGGATCCGCGTAGCCTTGGGCCGGATCTGGCCCAAGCTCTGCCAGGAGGCTGGAGCGCGGGGGCGGATGCCCTTGCTGGTGTTGGCCACCAGTCTTGATTGGGCGGTGGGGGTGCTGGCGGAGGCCGATGCCCAGGCGCGGTGGCCGGATCAAATCCCGGAGGTCCACCAGCAGTTGCCGTGGCAAGGCACGTGGCGGGAGGATCCCGCCACCTGGGCGGATCCCTGCCGGGTGGCGTGGCGAGAGGAGGGATTATGGCGCGTTCCGTTGGCCTGGATCGTGTAGTTCCCTCGCGCCGGGCCTATTGGCCTCCCAAGCTGCGCCCCTTGGATCCCTTTCAGTGGCCGCAGCAGTTTCGGTGGGACGGCGCGGTCTTGTACCTTGCGAACGCCCGGCTGCGCTACCGCCAGGTGGTGCGCGGCGTGGTGGTCATCACCGAACGGTTCTACGACGCTTACGACCAGCACTACTGCCGGATCGCCTTTAAGCGGGGGACGGAGTGGGACTCGATCATCGTGGGACTCGATGAACTGGCGTCGGGGGAGGCGGTGCGGGAGCTCTCCCGCCGGGGGGTGGTGGTCATCTTCCCCGCCGGGTTGCAGCGGTTCTTGCGGGAGTTTCTCGCCTTGAACCACGATGCGCTGCCGGTCCGGTGGGTGGCTGGGCACAGTGGGTGGACGCGCAGCGATCCGTGGGAGTATGCCTGGGGCCTGCACCAGTGGCGGGCCGGGCAGTGGACGGAGACCGACACGTTGGTGTTGCGGCCAGAGCACCGCGAGTACCAGCGGCTTCAGCACGTGGTGGCGGATAGGCAACTAGAGCAAATGGCGTGGCGGTGGTGGCGGATGCGCGTCCTCTCCCGTTGTCCGACCTTGGTGGTCGGCATGGCGGCGCTGGGCGCGGCGCTTTTGCTCAAGCCGTATGACCGTCCGGGGTTCATCCTGCATATCGCGGATCGCACCTCGACCGGCAAGACCACCACTTTGCGGCTGTTGGCGGCAGGCTTGGGCGATCCCCGCGAGACGGCGGGATTGGTCCGGAAGTGGCAGAATACCACCCGTCCCCTGTCGCAGTGGACGCAGTGGTTCCACGACACCGTGTGGTTTCTGGACGACGCCACGCGCATTCGGGCGGATCAGTTGGCGGATCAGGTCTACTGGCTGGCCAGCGGCAATCCGCCGGGGGCGCGGATCCCCACCAAGGGGATTGTGCTCTCGACCTCCGAGCGGCCTTTACCGGCCCACCCCGAGGGCTTGCGGGCGCGGGTGCTGGATTGGGACCAGAGCTGGATCCCGCCGCATTCGCCGGTGGACCAGTGGCTGGAGTGGGTGGAGCGCCCGGAGTATTGGGGGTGGATGATCCGCCGGTTGTTGCGGCATTGGGATCAGCATTCCCCTTGGGCGGTGCGGCGGGCCTTGCACCGGGCGACCCGCTTTTCGGCGGAGGACGGCCTGATCCAGCGGTGGGAAGGGTATTGGAACACGCTGCGGGCGGGGATCGGCCTCTGGCAGTCTCCGGTACTGGTGCATCTGTTCGAGGAGGTGGAACGGCAGTGGTGGAAGCGGAAGGGGATCACCGTCGTCTGACCAGCAGTGAGTTGCAGCAGGGGGTGGAGGCGATGCGCTGGGCACTGGCCGAGCGCATGGCCGAGGAATGGCTCACCGAGCGGCATCAGTATCCCGACCGCGCCTTGGCGGTGCGCTACCGGATGTCGGCTTATGCCGTGCGGCGCTGGGTTAAGACCGTTTGGACCTTCCCGCCGGATCAACGGAATCCGGAACTGCCGTTCGATATCCATGTGGTGGCCGCGCATACGGAGGATCCCGTCACGTGGTTGGCCTGGGCGGCGGATCATGGCGCTTCGGTCAAAGAACTCCAGCGGGCGATTCGTGCCGCCCGTAACGGCCAGCCGACGGCGGAGGATCTGCGCCGAGAGGGCGAAGCCTTAGTCCAGCAGCTTCGCCGTTGGATTCAGCGGGTTCCGGTGGAGTGGGCGTGGGAGGCGGTTGGGCGCGTGTTGCAGGATATGCCGGATCGCATCCGGCTTTGGCATGTCTGGGAAGGAGGTCAACCAGAGGGTGGAGTTGGCGGAGACGTTCTACACGCCTGCCGATGTGGCCAGGTTGCTGCGTCTGCCGGAGAGCCGGGTTCGGCGGTTGATTCGCAAGGGGCGGATTCCCTCGATTTGGATTGGCGAACGAACCTACCGGGTTCCGGCCTCCGCGTTGCGGGCATGGATTGAAGGCGAACTGAACGAGGATGCGTTGTAGGAAGGAGGCACTCTATGGCCTATCTACGGATGTGGGAATGCGACCGCTGTGGTCGCAAAGAGCCGGAGAAGGTCGGGTTGCCAAGAGGTTGGGAGTATCTCAGCCTGCAAGGGCGCGATATCCATCAGGAGTTGCACTTTTGCCCGGTGTGCTGGTCGCGCTTGGGCGATCCGGCTGAGCAGTTTCGTCAGTTGTTTCTGCAAGACAAACGCTAGGCAAAACTTGTGTGCCTATCTAGATACAAAACCCAGCGGAGTTTAGACCGCTGGGTTGTTTGGTTTCGCGCCGTCTAGCGCGTCAGGACGCGGCGGATCAGTCGTTCAGATCGTTCGTTGCGGTGTCCTTCGTGTCCTCGGCCTGGAGCAGGTCCGTGAGGACTTCGATGGCGCCGCGCAGGGCGGCGATGCGCTCTTTGAGCTGCTCCTGGGCTTGAAGGATGGCCTGCTGTTGGTTCTGCGCCTGGGTCAGCGCGGTGTGCAGGTCTTGGAGTTTTTGTTGTAAGGCATTACGCATGGGGGGTCTGGACCTCCGTGGCGGTGGATCCACCTGCGGGTTTGGGCGCTTGTGTCTTGTTCGGCGCGGTGGCGACCGCCTGTTCAATTAACGTGGATAGGGTTTCTACCAGATTTGGTAGTTGTCCCATCAGGATGGTGCGCGCCTCTTGGCTGAGTTGCGCCAGGATGAGGTTCATCGCCTGCTGCTTGATTTTGGCTGCCGTGGTGGCATCCCATTGGCCAGCGGCTTTGAGCATGTTCACCGTGGTCTGGTTCAGGCTGATGACGATGGATTGCGCCAGATCTTTGGCCTGCCCCAGTGCCCAGTCCAACGCATCGCGCACAGCGGTGGAGCGGATATGGGACACTTGATTGGCAAGGTACTGCACGGCCTTGCCGATCCAGCCGGTCAGGGCTAGGGCAAGGAGGGGCAGGATCAGTTCGGCAGCTTTGACGCCAAACGCTGCGAAGGTCATCGGGTTCCTCCTTGGTCGGCTTGTGCTTGTTGGAGCGTGGTGATTGCGGTGTTCAGGGCGGTCTGTGCCTGGGCCAACGCTTGAATGGCCGTCGCCTGCGCCTGCTGGGTAGCGTCGAGGGCTTGGATTAAGGCTTGCGTGTTAACCGTGGTGGTGGGGGCGGGGACCGGAGGTCCGACCGTGACAGACGGCGAACGGACGACCTGCGGCGGATACCCCGCGTAGAAGAAGGTCAAGACCACCTGGTGGGTGCCGGAGGGCATCCAGCTCAACTTGTAATACCCACTGGTGGAGTGGAACTGGGGTTGGGTGGCGGGTTGATCCACCGACTGTGCCCAGCCCTGGTAGTTGGCCTCCGTGGGGGCGGGAAAGCTCCACCCCACGGCGGAGGATCCGACCGACCACTGCACGGGTGGGGCGGCAGGCGCACATCGCTGGATGACGCTGGGATCAAACCAGGAGGCATCGACCGCCGTAGGAATCCCTGGCACGGAAAATTGGTCGGTGTACTGCCATCCCAGGTAGGGGATGCTTGGGGGCGTTGAGGAATATTTTGCGATCCATTGTGGCGGATCCGCCAGCAGGTGCGTCTGGGCGAAGTTGAGGTAACTGTACAGCCAGAAGGGGAAGTCGGGTGTGACCGCTGCCTGCATGGCGGATCGCCAGGTGGTCCAAAACGTGTGATAGTCATCGGGGGTCCAGCCGGGTACGACCACTTCCAGATCCAGCACGACCGCCATGTCATGGGCGCGGATCCCGCCGAGGGGGTTGAGGATGTTGGTCACCGTTGCCGCGTGGGCTTGGGCCGACGCGGCGGGATCCCCCGACGGCACGGCATACAGGTAGAAGGCCAGCGGAATGCCCAGCTTGCGGCAGGTGGTCACGTTGTAGGCCACGTCGTGATCGACGTAATGGGTGCCGTAGCCGAGGCGGACGATGGCCCCCTGGAACAGGCCGGATTGTTGCGCGGTAGCCCAGTCAATCTGTGGATGGCTGGGATCCGCAAGGTAGCCGTTCCATTCGGAAACATCGATTAGGCGGATCAAGAAAATGCCTCCTGCGGTACAATGAGAAGGGAGTTTCCGAGGAATTGAGGAAGGATTGAGGTTACTGGCAGGGGCATGGTTTTGGGAAGGTTCCAGTAACCTCTAGGATCAGTGTAGCATGTTGCGTAACCTTGTGCAAATCCTGGGAGGGATTTATGCTTTTAGCCCGCGACAGCCGCCAGCCGTTGACGGTGGGATGGCAGCCGATGGAACAGGTGTTGGATCGCCTCGCGCCGGGATGGCGTGGCCCGTACCGACTGGTGGTGTTCAGCCGTCCGCCGTATATCCTCTTGCAGTCGGAGATCCCGCCGTCTTCAGGATCTCTAGACCTTCCGCCGCGTCCGTTTCCGAATTGGTCGGGGACGCTTATCTGGGAGTATTTGGGCCTAGACCTGCATTTTGGCTTGTGGCAGGCGGTGGATCCCAAACAACTCACCCAGATCCCCGCCAAGACCCAACCGTTGGTCCTGCCGGTGTTATGCGTTCCGGACGGGGAGACTTGGACCTTGTGGGTGTGGCAGCACCAGACGAAGCCGTGGTGGGGAGACCCGGATTCCTCGACAACGGCGTGGGTGGCTTCCGCTTCGCCGCAGGAACCCCGCTGGACTGCCGTGCTGGAGGTGTCCTTTCGCTGGGAGCCGTTGGTCCGCTCCTGTGGGGTGGATCCGTATGGGCAAGATCCGCTACCGTACAGTTGGGAGGGATGGGAT
>Ga0208661_100305_pt1 | contig 9872 bp, 4 predicted proteins | sample ECHtaG_2_FD_187132 | JGI IMG/M metagenome (GOLD analysis project Ga0208661, IMG submission 187132) | Hot spring microbial mat communities from Yellowstone National Park, Wyoming, USA - ECH_C virus_MetaG (SPAdes) (version 2) | ecosystem: Environmental > Aquatic > Thermal springs > Hot (42-90C) >...
AGAGTATACAACAACCTCTCTTTCCTCTAGCACATCTGGTAGCATAAGTATATTAGGTGGCGGGAATAATGTATTTTTGAATGATAGTATATATGGCAATGCTTATTATGGCTTTGTTGTAAACTCGACAGGCAACAAGTTCATAAACGATGTGTTAAATAACAATCCTCAGGACTTTGTCTGCTATAAAGAAGCAGGTTTCTCAAACTCTAACTTGTTCAGCGGTACAAAGTGCAAAAACAATCTATACTGCAACTTTGCTTGGTGCTCACAATCAAATGTTGTGCTTAATATAAGTCAAATAACACTTCCATATAATATAAGTAATTGTGGATATATAAATGCCCCAGGGAACTATACACTTACAAGTGATATACTTGCAAATAATTATTTCAACATGTCTAATCCTAGCTCAAAATCAGTTGCTTGTATAACCATTAACTCACCTGATGTTGTGCTGAATTGCAATACTCATGCAATAGAAAATGCTGGTATAGGTATAAGGCTATCAGGAAACTACAATAATACAATAAAGAATTGCCTTATTGAAAACAGTTCGTATGGTATATACCTAAACAATTCATTTTACCCTCGCCTTGAAAATGTAACTCTAACAAACAACACATATGGCTTGTATGTCAATAACATGAATTCTGGATCTGCATTTTACATAAAGGGTAGCGGAAATAAATATGGTGTATTTATCAACAATACAAACACCTTTACCTTAAGCAACTTCAACTTTTCAAAGAATCAGTATGGTATATATGTAAATACTGGGGGAAGCAACATTTACAACAATGGCGTAGCAGAGAAGAATACATACGGTGACATATACTGCACAGCAAGCTCATATAACGTATCACCTAGCCTCTTCACAGGTGTTTCATGTGGTCTTACAGATTGCAACTGGGGAACATCGTGCGCTAGGCATGCATTGCCGCCTATCAGCGTTTATCCATTAAACAATTGCACAACAATAACAGTACCTGGAAGCTACTCGATAAATAGCAACATAAAGGCGGTTCCAAACTGCTTCAATATTAAAACAAGCAATGTAAGCATAGATTGCATGAATAATTATATAGCTGGAAGCTATTTAGGAAGTGCGTTCAAATTGCATAATGTAAGCAATGTTGACATATCAAACTGCAGGATAAGCCAGTTTGCAACAGGCTTTTCAATCACGAATTCGAGCTACATAACAATACAAAATATAAATGTAAGCAAGGTTGGGTTTGGTGTATATGCAAGCAACCTTATATACAGCAAAATTATAAATGTAAACACAACAGGATTTTACAATGCAGGGTTCGAGTTTAACAAGCTAAACTCAAGCATAGTGAATGGGGACACCGCACTAAATGGTGTAAACAGCTCAAGCGGCTTTATAATAAGCAATTCGACTAAAAACATAATAAGCTTCAACAATGCATTCCAGAATCAGCTATACGGCTTCATGATATACAATTCAAACAACAATAATATATTCAACAATACTGCTTATTCCAACAAAATTGATTACTACTGCTCGCCTTTATCTTCTGGAGTTTATGCTGAGCTCAACGGAGTAAACTTTGGCTCTACAAAAGCAAACTGCCACTGGCTTGTAGAACTTAATAGCCAGAGCCTCTCACAAACGCCACTTTCTATAAGCAGCTCCTCAACACTTGTGCTAACGCAGGATATACTTTATCCTTATGGTGAAATATTATACAACATATACAATACAAAGCAGAGCAGTGCAAATAATACTTTGATAAATTGTAATTACCATACAATCCTAGCAACGCATGGTGGCACCTTTGCAAACATAGAGAATGCAAGCAATGTAAAGATTGAGAATTGCTATCTTATAAACTTTACAAATGCAATAAAAGCAGGCTCACAAACAGGGCTAGAAGCGCTAAATAATACAATTGTGAATTCCGGTATTGCAATATCAGCAACAAGCGCTTCTTATCCAAAGATAGTAAACAATACCATACTCAATTCCTCTTATGGTATACTCTTTGTAAATACAAATTATGGAACTTTGCAGAAAAATTATATTGCTGATTCAAACATATCTATAGAGCTTGCTGGAGGACTCGGTTACCAGATAACTAAAAATATGGCAAATCATGGCAGCATAGGAATGTATATTGTCAATTCTACCACAAACATACTACAGGGCAATATCTTTACAAATATGAGCAGATATGGTATTGCGTGCACAGGCCTTGCCACAAACGCTTCTATAAGCCTAAACAAAGACTATGGCAACAATGTATGCTCATCCAATTTTGACTGCTACTGGATGACAAGCTCCCCACTCTGCACAACAAGTTAGCAAACATAATACATTTTTATATCTATAATTTCTAATAACTATTAATGCACAGAATAACTATAAAGGAAGTAATAGATAAACTTAAAGAATGCACCGATCCAGAGATTGGAATTAATATAGTTGATCTTGGGCTTATCTATGGTATACAGATAGATGAGAATAACAACATTAAATTAAAGATGACAATGACAAGCCCAATGTGCCCAGTAACAAGTATAATCCTAGCAGATGCACAGCTAAGGCTGGAGAGTATACCAGATGTTGGCAAAATCGAAATAGAGTTAGTATGGGAACCGCTTTGGAGCCCAGATATGATAAGCCAAGATGTAAAACAAAAACTTGGAGCATAGGCTATTTGAACATAATGTTTTCGTCTGCCCTATTATATTCTATTATCTCATCTTCTGTGAACCAGATTGGAATTTCTCTCTCCGCATCCTTCTTCTCGCCAGAGGCATGCACTATATTTCTTACCGCCCTGCCCTGTGAATCTGCAAGAGCATATGAATCACTTGAAAATTCGCCCCTAATGCTTGATGGCTCTGCAGACTTTGGCTCTGTAGAACCTATGAGCTTTCTCACTATGAACACAGCGTCGTTTCCCTCTACAACCATCGCAACGACGGGCTCGCCTGTCAGGTATTTTATTAAAGTATCTCTTACTCGCATGCCTATCTCTATAGGAGTTTCATTAACGTGCTTGCCATCTTTCTCTGCAGATGCTATACTCTTTTTGCCTACTGATTCAAGCCATTCTTTATCTGCATAATAATGCCTTTCAACAAGCTCTTTGTTAGGCCTTAGCATCTTAATTGCAACTATTTTAAGCCCTGCACGCTCAAACTTACTTATAACTTCGCCTATAAGTGCTCTATATACACCATCAGGCTTTACAAGAACCAATGTTCTCTCCATTCAATCACCAACTTAAAGTACAAAAGTAAAAGTTATATAGTTATAGAACAGAAAGTTTATAATGCATTGCTGGTGCTTCTTATGATAAGGCAGCCTATTATTGTTGTTATGGGCCATGTAGACCACGGTAAAACTTCGCTCTTAGACAAGATAAGGAATACAGCGATTGCAAACAAAGAAGCGGGCGGAATAACACAGCATATAGGTGCGAGTGAGGTTCCAATTGATGTTATTAAAAAGATCTGCAAAAGTATACTCTCATCATTTAAGATAAATATAACAATACCAGGCTTATTGTTCATAGACACGCCAGGCCATGAGGCTTTTACAAATCTAAGAAAGAGAGGCGGAAGTGTTGCAGATCTTGCTGTACTTGTTGTTGATATAACTAAAAACTTTGAGCCACAGACATACGAGGCGATAGAAATACTAAGACAGTATAAAACACCTTTTATTGTAGCTGCAAACAAGATAGATCTTATAACAGGCTGGCGACCAAATAATAACGAAAGCTTTGTAGAAACCATAGCAAAGCAGCAACCAAATGTTGCAAGCGAGCTTGATAATAGGATATATGAGATATTAGGCAAGCTCAGTGAACTTGGCTTTAACAGCGAAAGATTTGATAGGGTAAAAGACTTTCAAAGGGAGGTGTTAATAATTCCTGTGAGCGCTAAGACAGGCGAAGGCATTCCTGAACTGCTTTTATATGCTACCGGTCTCGCTCAGAGATTTTTAGAGAAAAGGATTAGCATAGAGGTAAACGGTCCTGGAAAAGGCAGCATTATAGAAAAGAAAGAAGAGAAGGGGCTTGGCACAACCATTGATGTAATATTATATGATGGCACACTTAAGGTTAATGATACAATTGCTTTTGCTACAAGCACAGGTATAGGCTTATCAAAAATAAAGGCTTTGCTTAAGCCTAAGCCTTTACAAGAGCTAAGAGAGAGCTCAAGCAAGTTTTATTATATCGATAGTGTAAGCGCTGCCAGTGGAGTTAAGATTAGCGGCACTGGATTAGATGACGCACTTCCAGGCTCGCTAGTGCTATCAACTGATTATCCAAATTATGAGAATGAGATAAAGGCGGAGATAGCAGACCTGTTTGCAACAGAGCGCAAAGGTATAATATTAAAAGCTGATAGTATAGGCACAATAGAAGCTGTATCTAAATTACTTGCAGGCATAGGAGTTAGCATAAGCAAAAAAGGGCTTGGAAATGTTACAAAAAGGGATGTGCTTGATGCCTATGCTATGCGCGCTATAGACCAATATAGTGCTGTCGTTTTATCTTTTGGAGTTAAGATAGATGAAGATGCACTTCGGGAAGCAGAAGCAACTGATATTACCATAATAAATGAAAATGTAATATACAAGATAATCGATGAATATAAAGAATGGCTTGAAAATGAGAGAAAGAAGGCAAGGGAGAGTGCAGAAAAATCACTTATCTTTCCAGGCATGGTAAAGGTCATACCAAATACATGCTTTAGAGTTTCGCATCCTGCAATCTTCGGCATAGAGGTGCTTGCAGGGAAGATAAGGCCCTCTTACCTCTTGATGAATAAAAATGGAAATATTATAGGCAGGATAAGAGAGATACAAGACAATGGAATAACCTTGCAAGAAGCAAAGAAAGGCGACAAAGTTGCGATCTCCATCGATGATATTACATTTGGCAGGCAGGTAAAAGAAGATGACATACTTTACACACATGTAAATGATGAGAGTGAGAGGTTACTTAGGCAGAAATTCAGCGACCTATTAAACAACGAAGAGAGAGAGCTGCTCAACGTTATATCAGAGATAAAACAGAAAAGACAGCAAGGTATGTAAAAACCGAAACAAAAACCGAAAAGTTCCTAAACCCTTTTTAATCTCTTTCTTTCATATTAAATTGATTTACATGAGCAAGTTTGGTGAAACTAAAAAGAAGATATTAGAGTTACTTTATGAAAGGAATATGACATTAAGTGAGATAAGTGAAAGGCTCAATCTAGCACCGTCAACAATTGCACAACACCTCAAGGAGCTAGAAGAAGCTGGGGCAATTAAAAAGAGTGATGAGCAGCACTCAAGAAAATGGATTTACTATGAAATAAATGAGAACAAAGGCATAGCTATATCTTCAAGCAAGATAGGCAAGGTGAGTGTTGGTATAGCAGTCTTTCTTCTAGCAATCTTTGGAATAGCATACCTTTTCGCGTCAATGCCTCAAAGCGTTGGTATATTGCCTATAGAGCCAAATTCAACAATAAGTGGAGGGGCAACAATATTTTCTATTTCTGATGCACCAACATTTTACAATATAACATCGCTTAACTTAAGTATAAGCTATATTGAGGTGCACAGCGCAACAACAGGAAAGTGGTACAAAATAAATGTAGATAAAACGTTCAACCTCATAGAGCTAAGAAATATATCAAAGGTTATTGTGGGTGCAGATCTACCATACGGCACTTACAATGAGATTGTATTAAATATAGCAAATGCAAATGCAACAATTAATGGCAAGGTTGAGAATATATTTATACCGAGCAAAAAACTTAGAATAATAACCACATTCAACATAACAAACAGCTCAACGAATGCAATAAACCTAGACTTCGATTTAGAAGATTCGCTACACATTACCGGCAATGGCGAAATAATAATGACCCCTGTTATAGGGCTTAGCTATTATTATGGACCTTTAGATGTTAGGGGCTTTATACTGCATAGTGCAAAGTTTAGCAATAAAGAGATATTTGGAATGAATGAAAATGGTTCAATGGTGCCAAATAGTAGAATAGGTTATTGGATTGAGAAAAGTGGAGCTAGAATAAGAGCAGTAAACAGCACATATGGAGTAATTTTTGTAAGAACTCCAAGTAAACTTATCATAGGAAGTTTAGGCAATCTAAATACCTCTATCAGAAATATTACAGTTTTTGGAAATAATACAACATGCATTCTCAGGGGCAGGTTTATAGTATGCAATTCTAGCGAGCATATAAATGTCAACAAGATTAAAGAGATTGTAAATAATATAAGCAACATCTCTAATCAAACAGTAAACATGAGTATAAATACAAACTATACTTTAACAAGGATAAGAGTATTTTACAAAAGCGCAAATGATTCTATAATTTCATGCAATACAAGCAGCGATTGCTTGCTTGTTCCGCTTACATTTTGCCAAAATAATCTACCAAGCCAAGTTGCGTGCATTAATAGCAGCTACTACCAAGAGTATATGGATTATTATCAAAAGCTTAAAGAACATGTTCCTGTAATGTGCCCTATGTTTATAGCTGCAGGTTATACAACATGCTCTTGCATACACAATACATGTGTTCCTTTATATCATGGCTCGCACATAATGCCTGCTAACTCTTAGCTCTTTTTAAAAGAAAAATAAGTTGAGAAGCGAGCTTGTAGGTTAGGATTTAGTAGTGGTGCGCTCACAAGTCGCCGAAGCTCCCTGTCTACACGCCCACCCTATCAAAGCCATGTACTATGGCCACCCTAAGTGTCTCGTTTCGGATGCGGCTTCGTCCTTAGATGCTTTCAGGGCTTATCCGCTTAGCGCGTGGCTACCCGGCAGTGCCAAATGACAACCGGTAAGCTAGAGGCGCCGGTTTCCTGTTCCTCTCGTACTATGGAAACCTTATCCTCTGACACTAACACTTCCAGTAGATTTTACCGTCCTGCCTCGCGGCGGACTTAACTCAGCTCATGTAGGTCTTTAATGGACGAGCAGTCCAGCCCTTGGCGGCTCCTGCACCGCCAGGATGACCTAAGCCCATATCGGTGTATCAAACGGCTGGGTCGATATGTACTCTCACCAGCCACGAACCGGTTACCTCTAGAGTAACTTGTTTGACAGCTTGGAGCCCCATTAAAAGAGCTTCCAACGTTCGTTAAGCCCCTGTTTCCAGTCTGCATCCCCCGCTTTTCGGGATACAGTCAGCCCTGCATTTGCCTTTGTGCTTGACAGTGGGTTTCCAACCCACCTAAGCAGAGCATTGGTCACTTTCGTTTCCTTATCGAAAGCAACCGCCCAGTCTAACTACCCACCTGCAGCTGTCCCATTTCTGGTAAGTTGCGCGGCAGGTGCAGAGTGGTGTTACAGGGTCGCTCCGCATGAGCCGAAGCCCATGTTTCGACGCTCCCACTTACGCTTTGCAGCACCCACAGCACAACAACAACAGGCTGTAGTCAAGCTTCATAGAGACTTCATTTCCCACTGGAAGTACGTGGCATGTTCACCACGCAGTGAGTTCACCGGATCCCAGATTGGGACAGTGGGGGAGTCGTTACGCCCTTCATGCAAGTCACCTATTAAGTGACGAGGTATTACGCTACCTAAAGAGAGTCAGAGTTACTCCCGCTCTTTGCTAGCGCTTCGCTCCGTTGGAAGGGAGTTTCGCATACTAGCGGTGAGCAGGCGTCACCCACTGTACTAAGCCTTACGACTTTGCGGTGAGTTGTGTTTTAAAGAAACAGTCGCTCCCCCCTAGTTATTGCAATCTGCGCTTACCCAGCGCAGACATGGCTTCTCGAGAACTTACGCCACCAACTTGCCGATTTCCCTAACCTGGGTTCTTCCGCCACACCTTGGCCTTTTCAGCCAGCAGCACCTGTGCTGGTTCTAGGTACGGTTCGGTATGATCGTTGTGGATTCCCTTTTCACGGGCCCAGGAATTCAGCCATCTTAGTTCATTTAGCTGCTTCTCCTCATAATGAGACTCCACAGCCATTTGCACTTCTTTGCAGGCCTATCCCCAGGCGTCAGAAATCCACCTTGTGTTGCCACACCTACATACCGAGGGCCTGAATATTGACAGGCTTCCCTTTTGCAGAGTAGTGATTAGCTCCCTGCTTAGGACCGCCTAACTCCCCGCTGACGATCATGGCGAGGAAACCCGTGTGCTTCCGGTGTACGGGATTCTCACCCGTATATTGCTGTTACTAACACCAGGATTTTCACTACTATACGGTCCACTCGATCTCAAGACCGAGCTTCTACCCATATAGTACGCCCTTCTACCCGTGCTTTCGCACGCTAAGGTATCGGTACCTAGTTTAGCCCCGTCCATCTTCAGAGTGCACTTTCTCGATCGGTACGCTATTACGCGTTTTTTAAAGGGTGGCTGCTTCTGAGCCTACCTCCCGACTGTCTAAGAAAGCGCCCTCCTTCAACACACTCAACTAGGATTTAGGGACCTTAACCTTAGTCACTATCTTTGCAGTCTCGCTGCACTAGCTTACCCAATGCAGCCGACTCCCGGGTTCTACGCAGCACGTACATTCGGAGTTTGAAAAGAAGGTGGAGCCTTTCGACTCCTTACCTTCTGATCGGTAGCTCTACCGCACGTGCAAGCTCGCCCGAGGCTATCCTGAAGATACTTCGAAGGGGACCCGATATTGCCATGTTCGACTGGTCTATCGCCCCTACCCGCGGGTGACCCAACAGGATATACCATGACAGGTTGCGGGCCTCCATCGAGCGTAAACTCGACTTCGCCCTCCCCGCGCGTAGCTCACAATGGCTTCGGGTCGCAAATGAGTGACTTAGGCATTTTCATGCCCAGCGCCTCGTTGCCTGCGCGCTCTCGCTTTCACTACGCTGAAAGCTTGCCACTCAAATGCACTCCCTGGCTCTTGCTTCAAGAAGAAGGACATGACATTAGTCCATGCCCGTCGCTAGTGCTTAAGCATTTCGCTTCCAGGCACTTCATTCCTTTCATGCCATATCTTCTTGTAACCACCTAGTTTCAGATCTTTTCAGCCCCACGCGTGTGGGTTCTTTTCAGCTTTCGCTCGCGCTACTTGTTCGCTATCGGTCTCTAGTTATTATTTAGGGTTGGAGTTTAATGCCCCCATATTCGCTCGACGTACTCAGGCCGAGCTACTCTCTTGCAGCACGTCCAAAGCAACTTTGCCTACGAGGCTCTCACTCTCTATGGCTGCTTTTTCCAAAGCATTCGGCTCGCCGCTCCGGACTTAAGCTGCACCACATCTCCTAACTGCTTGCGCAGCGGATTCGGTTCGCCCTCTGCCGCTTTCATTCGCATTACTAACGGCATCGCGTTTGCTTTCTTCTCCTCCGGGTACTAAGATATTTCAATTCCCCGGGTATGCGTGCACCACTATCCATAGTGCACAATTCGGTAATCCTAGGTTCAAAGGCTGACTTGCGCCTACCCTAGGCTTATCGCAGCTTGCCACGACCTTCGTCGCAACTAGAGCCAAGCCATCCACTAGGTGGCTTATATACAAGCTCGCTTCTCCTCGAATCAATCATGCAAAGCATGATATCACAAGCTTATGGATAGTGAGTCTAGAAATGTACGATCATAGCATAAGGAGCGCTCTCAGTACATTGCCTCTAAGAACTCAAGCTACCATAAGAGCACCAGAGTATATTTTATTTATATAGATTTAAATACCTTACTCTTTGACTTTTGCAAATTTTGTATTCGAATTTATATTTTTGATAGTATATTAAGGCGAATAATTCTCGAGAAGATAGAATGCTGGATGCTTATCAGTGTATGGCACTGAGCCAATAGCGAGAGCTTTAGTATTATATAAATTCTTATCATATAAGCAAAGGGTGTTGTTATAAGGCGGTACC
>Ga0208661_100313_pt1 | contig 9710 bp, 6 predicted proteins | sample ECHtaG_2_FD_187132 | JGI IMG/M metagenome (GOLD analysis project Ga0208661, IMG submission 187132) | Hot spring microbial mat communities from Yellowstone National Park, Wyoming, USA - ECH_C virus_MetaG (SPAdes) (version 2) | ecosystem: Environmental > Aquatic > Thermal springs > Hot (42-90C) >...
GGGATGTAGGGCGTGGCATAGGGCAGGAGTTCCCATTGCGGCATTCCCCACCAGCCGACCCCGGCGGTGCCGGAGAAGATCCATTGCGGGGTGTAGGTGCCGGATCCCACGGTGATTGACCACGGCTGCCAGGTGGCGGTGCCCCAGGGCAGGGTGGCGGATCCCAATTGCGCCGTGGGGGTGCCGCTGCTGAACGCCGTCTTGCCCCACCAGCTCCAGGTGCCGGAGGTGCTCGTGCTTACGGGGGGGCCGGTGACGATAATCGTGCCGGATCCCGGCGGATTCCACAGTGACAAGGCGGATCCCGGCGCAGGCATCCCGGCCACGGTGTTGAGTTGGGCCTGAATGGCCGGGCCAGGCGGCAGCGTCAGCTGCAAGGTTGCCGGGAAGGGGGACTGGACGGGGCCGGGCTGATAGGTGCCGGATCCCGCCCAGAAGGCCACCCCGACCATGCCACTGGGATACGTGGTGTTGGTGGCGCTAATCGTCCCGCTCTGCGTCCCTTGGGTCCATTGGACCTGGAGGGATCCGCCGCTGCCCCACTGGATGAAGAGCTGCGTGGGGGTGTTCGTGACCGGCTGCGGCAGCATCCCGCTGGCAAGCACCGTCTGGATCCCCGTGTTGGTCGCCGTCGCCAGTTGCAGGGTGGTGCCGGAGACGACTGCCGCGTAGCCTGCCGCCCCACTCCAGGCCCAAAGCAGCGCCGCCGTGCCGCTGGTGGTCAAGGTACCGCTGAGTGTGATCGGCGGGGTCCAACTGGGGCCGGTCGTCATCACGCCAGGGGCACTGGCGTACCACGCCTCGCTGTACGGCTGCCATGCCAACGCGGTGTAGGGGGAGGGCAGGGTGCCCGATTGCACCGTCCAATACGCGGCGTTGGTGGGCGACGGAATCAGGGTCGTCGTGAGGACGGTATTGCCCGTCCATTCCGAGTGCGGCCAGGCGTTGGCGCTGGCCTGCCAGACGCCCACGCCGGTCTGCACCGTGTTGGGCCAGTTCGGGATGGATCCCACGATCTGGAAGGTGGGGGTGTTCGCGGGCACGATGGTCGTGGAATACGGATCCCACGCGGTGGACGCCCGGCTGAACTGGCCGGTGCCGGAGTGCAGATGAAAGCGAAAGGACGCGGCGGGATCCCACCCGACGACGGATCCGCCAAAGGGATGGTACACCGGAATCGGCTGCCCGCTGAAGTTCAAGAGCCGCAGACTTTGGGCCAATCCCGCCTGGGTGGGCTGGCTGGCCAACACCGCCGCCATGCGCTCCAACAAATGCTGGTCGGCCTCGTTCGGCAGCCGCTGGATGCCGAGGTAGTCCGCGATCCGGGTGAGGTTGGCGCTGTCCGCCGTCAAGATGCCCCACACGGCTTCGGCGGCGTTCCAGTCCTGGTTGACCTGATCCCACTGGGCGGCGAACGCGCCCAAGATCGTCTGGACGACCGGATCATTCGGGTCTAGGTACGGCGCGAGGTGGCGGATCAGCCGCTGCAACCAGTCTCCCTGAAACATGCCTTAGACCGCCTCGATGGTCACGGTGATGGTGCCCGGCACCAGGAGCGTATCCACCGGGACATACACGTTGGTGGTGGGCTCCGTGAACACCACGCTGGCCACCGCCTCGCCGTTATAGAGCGTCTGGAGCTGGTAGGTCGCTTGGGGGATCAAAAAGGGCTGCCCGATGCCGAGGTTGTTGACAAACTGGGTCAAGGCGTTGGCGATGGTGCCTTGGGTCAAGATGCTGGCGCCATACAACGTGGGGGTGACCGTCACCGCGAGGTTGAGCGGCTGCTGCGTGGCGAGGGTGAGGATCCCGCTTTCCGCCGCGCCGACCCACTGGGGCAGTTGGGGTTGCAGGGTCTGCAAGGTGACGGATCCCGGTGTCCCCGGCGGCGGTACCACAGCGATTTCGACAAATCCGGGTGGCGGGGTGAGCGGCAGGATCTGGTAGTAGGTTGGCATGGTGGTGTAGGTGGTGCTTTGCACCACGAGGCGGATCCAAAACGCCGTGGTGCCGTTGACCGTGGTAGGGGTCCAGTCGCTTGGAAAGGCCCAGGTGACGGTGCCGGATTGCTGGCCGAAGTTCGTCTGGTCCAGCGTGGGCGTCAGGGTGGCCCAACTGCTGGTGGATCCGCTCCAATACTGCCAGGCCAGCGACCAGCCGCTGCCGGTCTGCGCCACGTCGAAGTAGAGTTTGTTGAACCAGTTGGCCGTCCCGATGTACAGCGCATCGCCCACCTGGGGGCTGGGGCTGAAGGGATCCTGCGGGACGCCCTTGGGGCTGGCCATGGACGCCGACAGATCCACGAACTGGGATCCCTGGGCGCTGTAAACGGTCAGCGCAAATGGGGGGATGACCGCAATCTTGCTGACGGTCGTCTGGTTGACCGGCCCCAGACCATACTGGATGGCGGTCGGCGTGGCCCCCATCAGGCTGGCCAGATATTGCTGGAACCGCTGTTTCTGGGCGGAGGGGCTTTCGGCGTCGGATCCGCCGGTGGCCGGTTGCGGGTTGGTCACTGCCGTCACCCCGATGATGGGGGACAGGAGCTGGATGATGGATCCCGCCGGGACGTTGGTGCTGGCGCCGGTTTGGACCGATTGCGCGGGGACGCCGGTAACATACCCGGCGGATCCGATCACCCCGGAGGCGGTGGTGCTGAATGTGATCGGCGGCGTGGTCGCCGTGCCCAGCGTGCTTACCGTGGCCCCCGGCGGGATCACCGTCCCCGCCGTCCCGCTGAACGTCAGCAGCACCTGGCTGGGCGTGGCGGGCAGGGCGTTGAAGTTGAAAAGACTGTATAGGCCGTCCTGCACCGCCTGGGGCGTCTGCAAGTTGAGCGCCTGATACCACTCCTCCAAGAGGGCGGCATTCGCCGCGCCCAGGGCCACCGCTGTGGAGGTGGGCTGGAGGTTGGTCAGCGGGGAGTTGGCGATCAGGTATGCCATATAGAGGTTAAGGAGATCCTCGCGGGTGGGCGGATTCGGGATCGGCATCCTAGGCTCCTATCCGGATGGGGATTTGATAGGGGGTGGGAGCGGTCTGGGCGGTCAAGGTGACGAAGACGGTGGTGGGATCATCCGCCGCCGGGGTGACGGCGACCTTGACGTTTTGCAGGCGGGGATCCTGCCCGACGGTCGCCACCGAGAGGGCTTGCAGCCGCTGGAGCGCCGTGGGCGCCGGTTGGGCGACCACGGTGTGGATGAGGCTGCCGACGGTGGGTGCCCAGCTCAGCCGCCCCAGGGGGGTGCGGAGGCGGTGGGCGGCGTCCTGCAAGAGGGTGGCCGCGCCCTGCACCAGTTGCAGGTCGTTTTCGCCCCAGAGCAGGCCCCCGGTGGGGGTGGTCCGCACGTCTGTCTCGCCCTGCGCCTCGGCGAAGCGCAGCAGCTTGGGCGGATCCACTGGCGTCTGGGTGGGCAGGAACTGGTCGGGAATCCAGAGGAAGTCGCCGGGTTTGAGGACGCGCAGGGTCATCCCGCCGGTGATCGGGGCGGGGTTGCTTACCTGGGCGGCGGGATACCCCACGACCGTGGTGACGCTGTTCGGCGGCGCGTTGTAGAAGGATCCCGGCAGGGTGGCGACCACCGCCACGCTCTGGGTGGTGTTGGCCACGAACGTTAGATCCGCCTGGGTGGTGTACTGCCGCACGGCGGCGGATCCCGCCACCGGCGCTTCCACCACCGTGCCAGCGGGGATCGTGGTCGGCACCGGCCCGGTCCAAGTGATCGCCACCGTTCCGCTGGCGGTAAACGCGGTAGGCTCGTCGCCCTCCACTAAATAGGGCCAATCGAGGTGGTTGGCGGCGATCACCGCGTCCCACTGGTCTTGGGTGAAGGCCCCCAGATACGTGGTGAGGATCTGGTCGAGGGATTGGTAGGCAGGCACCGGCACGTACATGGCGGACTCCTTCGCAGGCTCCTATCTGGATCCTACCCTTTAGGGCTCAAACACCTGCGGCAAGGTGACCACTCCGCCCGCTAAAGCAGGCGGCTTCTCGGGACACGCATGACGCAACCGTCTACGTTATGTCCCGAAGGCTCGGCCCGAGCCTGAAAGCAACGCGATGCTAATGCGCGTTTCAAGATGTTTTGTGCGGCGTTCACGTCCCGGTCTTGCACGTATCCGCAATGCTCGCATCGGTGTATTCGCTCCGATAATGGCTTCGGAACGAGTTTGCCACAACGCGAACACAGTTGGGTGGTGTTCTTGGGATCAACCCGTACCACACGACGACCAGCCTCTGCCGCTTTGTACGTCGTGAACTGGACGAGTTGACTCCAAGCCGCATCCACAATACTCTTGGCGAGGGGACGATTCCGCGCCATTCCTTGGACGTGGAGATCTTCGAAAGCAATCAGATGATACCGATTGACGAGTTTACGCGAGATTTTGTGGGCATAATCCTTGCGTTGGTTGGCAATATGCCCATGAAGTCGGGCCAACTCGCGAACTGCCTTCCGGCGACGGCTGGAGCTTTTCTGCTTGCGGGAGACCGCCCGTTGCTTCCGTTTCAGCTTCCGTTCGGACTGTCGCAGGTACTTCGGATGCTCGTAAAACTCCCCATCGGAGGAGATAGCCAGGTGTTTGACGCCAAGATCAATTCCTACGGCTGCATCGCAAGGCGCAAGCGGAGTGGGTTCGACTTCACAAGCGAAAGACACAAACCATTGGTCCACTTTGCGTCGAATCGTGACCGTTTTAATCTGCCCTTCGAGGGGACGGTGCCACTTCACCTTTAACAGACCCACATGCTGCACATACAAGCGATCCGCTTTGACCTTACACCCATCCCCGTAAGCAGGAAAGGTGATGGAATCATAGCGCCCCTTTCCCTTAAAGCGGGGATACCCTGGTTTTTCGCCCGCTTTCACCCGGCGAAAGAAGGCTTTGAATGCCTTGTCCAGCCTGCGTAAGACATCTTGGCAAGCCGAGAAATTTAATTGGGCAAGATACGGGTCTTCCTTCCGCAGGGCTTTCAGTTGGTTGGCCTGATCGTAATAATTCAAGGTCTTGCCCGCGTTTTGGTACGCATCGCGTCGTTCGGCCAACGCTCTGTTGTAAAGGCTGCGAGCTGTCTCTAGTAGCATATCGAGTTGCTTTTGCTGTGGTTTCGTCGGATAGATACGATACTGAAACGCCTTGAGCATGTTTACTTGCTTTTCTGCGCTTCGATGTAGCGGCGAACGGCTTCCTCTGCCGCTTTTAAGCAACAGTCCCCTTCGCACAAAATTACGGCTCAAACACTTGTGGCAAGATGGGCAGCGTTTGCAAATACGTGGAGAGGCGGCTGGTGAGCGTCCCCACCCAGTAGGGGTAGGGCGTGATCGCCTGGAGGGTCTGCGTCCACTGATTGGCGGTGGCCACCGTCTGCTGGAGGTTGGCCAATGACACCGGGTAGGGGATGCTCGGCTGGGTCAAAATCGGCTCCAAGACGGCAGGCACCGTTTGGGTGGCGAATTGCACCAGCCCTTGGGTGGTGGCGGGGGTAATGGCGGGGTTGCCGAACCACTCTTGGTAATCCGGCCCCTGCCACTGTGTGTAGTAGGGCAGCGTGGGCCACAGGCCCTGCTGCATGCTGGTCAGGTTGCTGGGGTTGAGGTAGCCGCCCAGCGCCGTGGCTTGGGTGTACGCGGTTTGGGCGGCGTGCTGCACCCATTGGGCGGGGGTGTCGAGGAAGGTGCTTTGCAAGGTGGTGCGCGGCGGATTCGGCGGATTCGTGAGCGTCCCTAACACCAGGAACGTCAAGGTGGTGGACATGGCGAGGTTCTCCGGCACCGCATGCACCCAGTCGTTGCTGAGCGGGACGACGATCAAGTACTGCTGGTGGGGGTAGTCGTAGAGGTGCAGCGACCACGTGCCATAGAGATCACTGACCGTCTCGTTATAGTACCCTCGGAAGACCTGCTGCACGAGGCGCAGGAAGTGGGCGTAGCCGTCGGGATCCGCCGATCCCGCCCGCAGGGCGCTGGGGCCAGTGGAGGTGGTCCACTGAATGGTCACCTGCGGCAGCGCCCCGCCGAACCGCTGGGCGAAGGCGGATCGCAAGCCCTGTTGGGCATTGACCCGCAGGGGCTCCAAATACTCAATCCGCGTCGGCGGGATGTCGAACGTCCACTGGGCGACGACTTGGTTATGGTGGTAGAGTACCAGCTCCATCGGCAGCGCGAGCTGCCGCTGGGTCTGGGCGGTGAGGTAGGGGATGAGATCCGCCATGGTTTATCGCAGGCTCCACACGAGGAAAATGCCCCCCAGGGTGACCGATCCGCTTGCTTGCAGGGTTGGCATCAAGGCCGTGCCGGAGGCGGGCGGCGGTTGCAGGGGCGCCCGCACCCGTCCGTAGGTGCTGGGTAAGGCGACGGTCGTTGGTCCCACGGTGATTGACCCGGTGCCGCTTCCGACCACCTCCACCCACCACAAGGTGGACTGGCTGCCCGGGAAGGGGTATGGCGCGATCCCCGGCGGGATCGTGGAGGTGGTGGTATAGCCCTGCCAGAGGGGGATGTATCCTTCGCCAGCGGGCGCGTCAAAAGCCATCACGGCGATGGTGCCGGGATCCCCCTCTACGTGGAGGAGGATCCCCCGCTGGCCCACCTGGGGGGTGGGGCCGAGCACCAGTACGTGGGGGTACAGGTTGTTGGTGATGGGGCTGTAGCAGTTGACGTACCAGGTGGGACCCAGGTCGGTCTCTTCCTGGTACACCGCGCCAATCAGCACAAACCCCAGGGTATGGTCCTGGCGCACGGAGAGCGGGCGGTACCCGGTCAGGTTTTGCATTACGGTCCTCCTGGGGACAGCGCGAGGCTTTGCAGTTTGGGGAGGAACTGCTGCATGGCCTGCCAGTCTTCGGCGACCTGTTGCTTGACGGTCGGGGTCATGCCCCGCGAAAACTGGATGGTCATCAGGTAGGCCTGGGGGTTATCCACCGGAGTGAGCGAGGCGGATTCCGTAATACTTTCGACATAGGCTTCCATGTCGGTGTCGACGAAGTGGATCCGCTGGCCCACCCGGATTTCGGGAGTGCCTTGGACCACTACCTGGCCGGACCAGAAGTTGGGATTCTGGTGATACCAGGCCCACAGGACGGCGGAGAGCTGGGCGGCGAGCGAGGTGAGGGCGTTGGCGTTGGAGGCGTTGGAAGTGAATCCCGCCTGCACCTGCAAGGGGGATTGGATCCCATACGCGGCAATCTGTTCTAAGCCGAAGATCACCGGCATCAGCACCGTCATCGGGGTGGTGGCCTTGGTGCCGAGGGTTTGGTTCGCCAACGTCGAAGAGACCTGCACCACGTCGATCACCTGCTGGGTGGATCGCTGCCGGTCGATCTGCACCACATAGTCCCCGATGTCATAGCGATGCAGCCGCTCCCAGTTCGCCGGGCTGAAGGGCGTGTTGCGGTACACCAGGCAGAACCGGCCCCCGGCGGCGTCGGTCTGCAACGCTTTTCCCGGCGCGGCGTACCCGACCAGCTTGGTGCCGTTGGCGGTGATGTCCCCGCCGTAGGTGGGCAGCGCCGCGTCGGGCTGCTCCGGCTGGATCAGCGGCTCGGTGATGAGGAGGTCGTCCAGTTCGTCCGCGCAGCGGGTGTCCCCGAAGCACTCAAAGAGCGGGATGTTGAACCACACCTGCATCATCTGCCACCAGGCGCTCTGCGTCACCGGGTAGAAGAGGCTGTACTGGTAGTTGGAACTGGGCACGAAGAAGGCGGTGAACCAGTCCTGCCAGGTGGCGTAGCCGCTGCCGCCGGGATAGGCGATCTTTACCGTGGGGTTGAAGAACAGCGGCATGATGATCTTGAGCATTGCCCAGAGCGCGGCGGAGGGGGCCAAGAACGCCAGCCCCGGCCCCGACTGGGTGGTGAAGACCGCGATCAGGTTGCCGAGGAAGGACAGGGCCTGGTTGGCGGCCTGCCCGCTTTGCAAGCCTCGGGCCACTAGGCTGGAGACTTGTTCAAGGTTTTGCAGGAACGCCTCGGCGGTCTTGGCGTTGGCGGCAAAGGAGGCGGGACTGGGCAGCGAAATAGAGGTGGGGAAGTAAATCTGGCTTTGGAAAGCCACCATCGGATCCGCGCAGTGGAGAATCACCACTTCCTGCGCCCCTTGCGGGGTGGTCTGCCACTGCTCTTCCACGGCCAAGACATACCCCTGGAAGCGGGTGCGGAAGTGCCGCCCACTGGCGGGATTCACCGGCTTGACCATGAAGACGACGTAGGACATGAGGGGGAGATCCCGCCAGCGATACCCCCCGGCGGTGACCGCCGCGAGGGTGAAGGTGGCGGTGCCGACCGGGTTGTCGGCCCCGATGGCCTTTTGGATTTGAAAGGCCAAGAGGCTGTCGGTCGGATTGGGCGTCCCCCGCCCGGTGAAGACCTGATCGGGCGCGAAGATCCACAGTTGCCAGTCGGGGGTGTAGGCTTCCGACGGCCAGTTGGGCGGCAGGGGAGTATGGCTGGTCAGAATGGGCGCGTTTAGCATGGTGGATTACGGTCCTGGTGCGACGGGCACTCCGTTAGGCCAGGTCAGGTTGAATCCGCCATTGAAGACCGGGTGGCGGGATCCCGTCTGGCGGGTCTGTTGCTGGAGATTGGCCACCATATACCAGGCGATGAGGTCTTGGAGGTCGGCTCCGGTGGTGCTGGGGGTGATGTCCAGTCCAAGATTTTGGAGGATTTTCCCGACATAATCGCCTTGACCGCTTTTGATTCCGTACCAGTACAAGGCAGAGATGAGACTAGTGGGGTCGTTCTTATACTTGCTGAGATACGCCTCGACCGTGCCTGGCCCTTCGTTGTAGGCGTACAAGCCCAAAATCCAGTTTCCAAACTGCTGGGTTTTCTGGGCGAGGTACTCTGCGCCGCCCAGGATGTTCTGGGCCGGAATCCACGGATTCACGCCGAGGTCTCTGGCTGTGTCAGGCAGCAATTGCATCAATCCAATGGCTCCTGTACTGGAGATGTCATTTTGATGACCGCTCGATTCGGTGGCCATAACTGCCCCGATAAGACTGGCGGGCACACCTGTGGCTTTGGAGGCCATTTGAATGAGGGAGGACCATCGGGTCACACTGGTGGGCAAAAATCCCTGCGTATAGCTCCAATCCGGCGCAATGCCCTGACCGGCGTGGAGCGCAATGAACGGGGTGGGCTTGCCCCCGCCTTGGGCTTCGGCGTTTAACTGCTGCATGTACTGGATCATCTGTTTCAGGGTCTGGTTGTTCTGGATCAGCGCGTTGGTGAACTGTTTGCTGGCCTGGGATAGGATGTCAAACGTCTGTTGGCCCTGGGTGCCGGTGGTGTCGAAGAGCAGCTCATAGGTGGCCTTCATTTGTTGGGCGTCTTGGGTGCTTTGATCCTTGACTTGGTGGGATCCGCTAATCAGCGTTTGGACCCAATGGATAACTTGCGGAGCAAAATGAATGCCTGCGCCGATGGCTGTGGCCGTAGCGAGGGCGAGCCCTAGCGGGGGCAGTGCGGCGCCGATGGTACCGAGGATATCCACCCCGGCTCCGGCAGCTAATGCTCCGGCGGCTTCTCCCGCTCCGGCGAGGGCGGCATCGGCTCCTTCGGCGAGGGCGGCGTCCCCTCCGGCAGCCGCTTCGGCGGATCCCCCGCTAAAGAATCCCCGGATCGCTTGCCAGCCGCGCCCAAACAGGCGTCCGATGCCCCGAATGCCTCTTCCGACCAGACGGCCCAAGCCCCCGAGCAAGCCGCCCCCCAG
>Ga0208661_100314_pt1 | contig 9698 bp, 13 predicted proteins | sample ECHtaG_2_FD_187132 | JGI IMG/M metagenome (GOLD analysis project Ga0208661, IMG submission 187132) | Hot spring microbial mat communities from Yellowstone National Park, Wyoming, USA - ECH_C virus_MetaG (SPAdes) (version 2) | ecosystem: Environmental > Aquatic > Thermal springs > Hot (42-90C) >...
TTACATAAAAGGTGCAAAACAAGTGCAAAAGTCAATTGCCACTACTCTTGCTAGTATCTGTTTATCAGCTCGTGTTTTGAATCGTTTTCATCATAGTCATAAACCTTGCCCGCCTCTTCGTCTCTTGTTTTTGCATGGCTTCCATCACAGAACGGCTTGTGCTTTGAAAGTCCACATGCACACAAGTGTATTTCGTAATTCAGTACCTTCTCATCTGCGGTAAGCTTTTCCATTCCAGGCAGGTCCTTGAGTTTCACAACATACGGATGGTTCCTCTCATGCAGTACTATTCTCGCCATTTATTTCACCCAGCATAAATATGCGTGCAAACAATTTAGCTTTTTTGCTCCATTGCCACTCCCATTAGTATAAGCCTTGCGATTATGTTTGATATGTGTTAGCCACATACAACATCTCTAATTTTTACACAATTATCTTATGCAAAATATTTAAATGCAGCATAAGCAGCCAGGAATATGAAAAGCGGGCTTGCCAGATTAATCATTTTCTTCAAACATCTCATACCCAAGTTCTTCTTTTGCCTCTGCCTTTGGCAATTCATTGATTGCATCCTCCAAAGTCTTAGCATTAACAAGTATATATTTTAATACACCTTGAGACATTGCATATGATCCTGGGCAGAGAAAACCCTTTTTGACAGCTACTGCATCAGCACCCAGTCTCATTATATATTGCACAGTGGCTTCTTTGCTGCCAAAGCCCAGGGATTCTATTTCCTCAAATTTTTTGGAATCTGTGTCTAAAATACCTATATACACTGCCATATCAAGAGGCACAAGCCACCCATTCAAGTCATAAGGTATAGCTATTTTCATACCATCACGTTGCAAATATTCTTATGCATGCTCCTTCAGATATTCAAGCACTTTTTGGGCATGCTCTTCAGGCTTTATCCTTTCAAAGATTTTTACAATTTTACCTGTTTTGTCAATTATATATGTCTTTCTTAATGTACCAAAACCAAATACGCCCCTGTTGCCATATGCGCCAAATTCCTTGATTACCTTGCTATCTGGATCTGACAAGAGCAGAAAATTCAGCTGGTGCTTGCTTATAAATTTGTTATGTGAATCAACAGAGTCCTTGCTTATGCCTATTACCTCTGCACCAAGCTTTCTTATTTCGTCATTTATATCCCTGAAACTGCAGGCCTCCGCGGTGCATCCTGGCGTATTGTCCTTTGGATAAAAGTAAACAACAAGATACTTGCCTTTGAATTCATCACTACTATGCATTTTTCCGTCACTGCCTTTAAGATTGAATTTTGGGGCAGAATCTCCTTCTCCAATCTGCTTGCTTGACATATGAACACCTCTTCAGATAATTATTTTAAAGCAAAGATATAATAATATAACTCAGTAATGAAACGCGAGTGCTTAAATTTATCCTAGCATCTTTCTTTATATAAAACATTGAATAAGAACGGTATTTATTTTACGATGGCTAAAAGTTTTTATTAGCTGAACTAGCCCGAAGTGCATTCTCTATATCTTCTATCAGATCTGAAATATCTTCTATACCAACAGACATTCTCACAAGGTTTTCAGTTATTCCTAGCTTTCTCCTCTCCTTTTCAGGTATGCTGGCATGTGTCATGAAGAATGGAAGTTCAACAAGTGATTCAACACCACCTAGGCTTTCTGCCAGTGAAAAATATTTAAGATTTTTCAGGAATGTAGATACATTTCTCTTTACTTTAAATGATAGCATACCACCAAATCCCCTCATCTGCCTTTTTGCAGTTTCATGATACTGAAATGATTCTAGCCCAGGGTAGAAAACCTGTTCCACTTCACGTTTACTCTCCAAATATCTCGCTATTTCCATGGCATTTGCTTGGTGCTTCTCCATCCTCAGAGCCAGAGTTTTTATGCCGCGCAGAGTTAGGAAAGAATCAAACGGGCTTAGCACAGCACCGATTGCATTTTGGTTGAATTTTATCTTTTCATACATCTCCTTATCATCAAGAACTATAGCGCCGCCAAGGGAATCGCTGTGCCCGTTGATATATTTGGTAGTGCTGTGTACCACAATATCTGCACCCAACTTAAGCGGGTTCTGGAAATAAGGGCTGGCAAATGTATTATCAACAACTAGTATGCAGTCGTTTTCATGTGCGTATTCAGCTATTTCCTTTATATCTATTATCTTCATAAGCGGGTTGGAGGGTGTTTCAATCCATACCATCTTTTTGCCCTTGAATATGCGCCTGTCTACATGGTCTGCAAGGTTAAAAGTTTTGTAGCGTATGCCAAAATTCTTCATAACTCTATCGAATATCCTCCTCGTTCCGCCGTAAAGGTCATCAGATGCTACAATTTCATCGCCTGATTTTAGTAGTGAGAGCAGCAGTGTCGATTCTGCAGCCAACCCAGATGAAAAAGCGATGCCATAGTTAGCATACTCTATAGCCGCAAGCCTTTTCTCAAGTGCGTTTCTTGTGGGATTACCTGTCCTCGTATACTCGTAGCCTGCTGTTGGAACTTCCGGATCCTTCCTTGCAAAAGTTGTTGAAAGGTGTATAGGTATTACAACATCTCCAGAGCCTTTGAAATCAGGCTCTTCACCTACATGTATTGCCCTTGTTGAAAATTCCATAATGTCACCTACATGAAGTTGTTATTTTTCATCCACTCATCATTGTATATCTTGCTAAGGTATCTATAACCAGAATCTGGAAATATGACTAGTATATTCTTGCCTTTGTATTTTGGTGCTATCTTCATTGCGGCAACCATCGCTGAACCGCTGGATCCTCCTGCGAATATACCTTCTTCCCTTGCAAGTCTTCTGGCCATCAGGAATGATTCCTTGTCGTTGACTTGTATTATATCATCTATTACAGAAAAGTCAACAGCCTTCACTATGTGGTCTTCCCCTATGCCCTCAACCTTGTATACATGTGGCTTTATTATTTTGCCCTCCTTGAAATAGTTGTAGAATACAGATCCTTCTGGGTCAACGCCTATTATCTTTATGTCTGGGTTCTTTTCCTTTAGATACCTTCCTATTCCAGAAATTGTACCGCCTGTACCTATACCAGCAACGAGAACATCTATCTTGCCGCCCATCTGCCTCCATATTTCAGGTCCAGTTGTCTCATAATGGCATTGTATGTTTAGGGGATTATTGTATTGGTCGGGATAATACGAACCCATCTCCTCTGTTTTTTTCTTCGCTACAGAATAGTAGCTCTCAGGGGAATCTGGTGGTACATCAGTTGGGGTTACAATAACCTCAGCGCCGAACGCCTTCATAAGATTTATCTTCTCCTGGCTCATCTTGTCTGGTATAGTTATTATTACCTTTTTACCCATTACTGCTCCTATCATTGCTATTGCAGCCCCTGTATTTCCTGATGAAGCTTCGACTATTGAATCCTTTAATTCGCCAGACTTTCTTGCGTGCTCCAATATATAAAAGGCCATCCTGTCCTTTATACTTCCCCCTGGATTGAAAAATTCAAGTTTCGCATATATGTGGTCATCTTTCCCGGCTATCTTGTTAATCTTCACTATGGGTGTGTTTCCGATTGTTTCAAGTATATTGTTATAAACCGACATACGTACATTCGAGCTATTCTTTCTTGGCATAGAAACACCTAACAAATACATAAAAAGAAAAAATATAATAATATAACTTAGTAATAAAATTCATGTGGAGCTGGCTATACTTCTTTTTGAAAACGGCTCAGCAAATGAAAAGCGTTGCTGTTGAGAAAAGCCTACACAGCCATAACTATAATTGCTAAATATTTTTGTATTTAATATCACTTTATGCCGGCAACGCAAGAAGCAAAGACAGGCAGCAAAAACAAGACCGATAGCGAAGCTCTCTCTGAAAATGGTTCTGGTTTTTCATCGATTCTAAAATTCTTCTATATAAATGAAGTTCCCTCCTATGGCAACAACTTTTTCTTCACTATTGGCGTATATCTTCTTGAACTGTTTGGAGTGCTTGCCATAACTGGTATTATAATGCTCATATTTGGTCCGTACTGGTGGGATCTTACAGCAATGGGCACATTTATAAGAAGCATACACCTTTGGGCTGCTGAGGCTTTTGTGACGCTGATGCTTATACATTTTATAGTCCAGCTATTTACCTCTGCATATAAGCAGAAGAAGCTCGTATGGATGATAGGCGTTTTACTCTTGCTAATAGTTTTCCTTGAATACGCCTTTGGCATAGGCCTTCGCGGTGATTTTGTATCACAGTGGAATGACAAGGCTGCTGCTGACCTCTGGAACGGCATGGGTCTTGGATATTGGATCAATCCACTTAACAACGGGGCACTTCTGGGCTGGCACGTCGCAATAGTGCCGATGCTGTTGATAGTGCTCATATTCATACATTATATGCTTGTAAAAAGCAAAGGGCTGAACAAGCCATACAGAAATGATATACCATACAGCATGGTTGCGGCAGACCATAAGGCAATGTACAGGCGCATGGTATATGTGCTTGCCATTGTAATTTTGTTTGCGATATTCCTACGTGCACCCTATATACCACCGCTTACAATACAAAGCATAGCACAGTCAAACCCAAGCATAATTGCAACTACACTTCTCAATGAATTTAACCAGAGCTCACACACTGCAACATATTTTGACACTATAGATCCTTATACATTCAACACTTCTGTGGTTTATTTCATAATACCTTATAATGAATACATAAATTCAAGCATTAATGCCAGAAACTGGCTCTCTTTATATTTTAATGAAAGTCCTGCTCAGCGCACTCAGACTTTTGAGAGTGCACTGAGCTTTTTCAGCGGAAATTGGACATTTGCAAGTGCAACAAATTCTACAAACCCGCTTATCGAGTCAACAGCATCGCTCGTAAAGCTTGCGCAAAGCGGGGCATACCAGCAGATGCTGCAGGGTGAGGTTTCAAGTGGGCTTAACTACACTTATGTCATAAGATTTCTCTCTGATACGCGGGTTCTCCAGAGAACTGCCGCAAAGTACGGTCTGCGCACTTCACAGTGGGGCATGATAAAGGCTGGGGGAGAATGGTGGCAGATAGGCAGCTATTGGACTGCACCATATAACTACCTTGAGATTATAACCAATGGCATACCATGGTGGGGCGACCTTGAAAATGGTGTGATTGCGGTAATTTTCTTTGCAATACTTCTATTTCTGCCTTATATTCCAGGCCTTCGTGAAATTCCTGATAAGCTTAAGCTGTATAAAGTATTCTGGAACAGGTTTACTGTGCCTGAAATGAGAAAAAAGAAAAGGTGATAAAATGAATACAATGATGGCAATTGTGGTTGTATCGACGCTTGCAATAACACTTCTTTCAGCATGGCTAGCTGTGCTGCTCTATTTAAACTACCGTGAAAAGAAAAATTTATCATATGTATTCTGGTCAGCAGGGCTTGCATTTTTTGCAATTGGCACACTGCTCGAGGCTATATTTGCATATGGTATATATTCACAAATACTAGCAAAATTTTATCTTTTTGTTGTTGCCCTGCTTGTAGTGCTCCTTGGTGAAGGATCTGCACTTTCAGTCAAAAACAGGATAGTTACATATGCATTTACTGCATTTGCAATTGCTGCATCGCTGTTTATGCTTTATGCGCTTGCAGTCTCAACTATAGGCAATATAATAGTCAATTATGTGGTATACGGCGCATTGCCAATATATGTTGTTGTTGCATCATCCATAGCAACTTTTCCTGCTGTGGTTATGATAATAGCTGCAGCCGTAATATCATATAGGCATACACGCAATGCAAAAATGCTAAGCATAATAGCTGGTGTTATAATAGTGAGCATTGCTGGAACCTTGTACATAGTACAGTTCCCAGTTCTGCTTTATTATGCCGAGGCAGCCGGCATTGCGCTGTTGTGGCTTGGATTTTATTCAAGGAAGCACAGTTGAGAAATGCTTAAGCTATCATATATAGGAAAAATTGCAGTTCTAATTAATAGGCTAACATCCTCACACGAATAAATTCATGAACTTTCTGCTATGCATTATGTAAACTCTCAGATAATTTATACAATAGGTAAAATTAGTAGCAATAATGTTTTTTAAAACTTAGTTATAAATAAAATCATGGCAAACAAACTTGGAATAATCCTTGGGTTAATAATACTAATAGCGGACCTATACTGGATTGCAACCAGCTATTTCTCAACACTCTGGCTTGCGCTAGGAATAATAATACTGGTTGCTGATCTAATTTGGGTCGCTATAGATGCAAAATCAAGGTGAATCAGATGACTAAAGTCTTAAGTTTTGCACTGTTGTTTGTAGCCTTGCTTTTGTCTGTATCATACGCACAGGGCTATGGTAAATCAGTCATATTGGTAAATACTACAAGCATAAGCGCACAGCCCGGAGCAACAGTTCCTGTTAGCTATACTGTCAAGCTCTATAGTGGTTATACATGGGGTACAAATATAGAATATTCAAATGAAACAGCACTTGCAAATGAAGGCATAAGTGCCCATTTCTCTACCTCATACGGTGATCCAACATTCAGTGGCATACTCTATATACAGATATCAAACAATACCAGTGCGGGTACCTATACTATATCTCTTTATGCCACTGGCGATGACCCTTCTGTAAACCAAACAAACATAACGCTTACAGTATTTAAGCCTCAAACACAGCCAACAACAAGCATAAATCAAACTATGCCTGTAACGCAGGCAATGCCAGAGTTTATTCTTAAGGCCATAAGCACAGTGCATGTTAATGCGAGCAATGGAGCAAATATATCTATACTGAATGGTTCAATAAGGGCTGTAGTAAGGCCTGGCACATACATAAAGTCTGGTAGCAACATATACAGTTCATACAACTTCTCCCTTGCATTCTTTAATGTTCAGAATGTTACTAGCCCGCCCAATTATACTGATTACAAGCCAAATGGTGCATTTGCATTTGAGGTTAACAAACAGATAACACCAACCATAGAATTTGTAAATTCAAGCGGTGCGCCACGTCCAATAATAACGTTTGTTGCTGCAGGCTACAATACAACAAGCTGGACATTCCTTGGTGGCACATTGGCACAAAATGGCAGTGCCTACATTGGGGGCAAATATGCATTTGCTGATTCCTGGAGCCATCCAAACGCGACAACAATGGTAAATAACGCATTTATCAAGCCTGTAATGTGGGTTTTCGAAACAAAAATACCTACAAGCATTTCAAACTCTACAACAGTGGCAACTGTTCCTACTTCTACCACGCTACCGCCACCTGTAAGCACTTCAAGCCCAACATACTCAAGCTCCGGAACCTATATAGCTGCAATAATAATTGTAATAATCATAATACTAGCTGCATATTTTGTGCTAAGGAATAAGCAGAAGCACTAAATAATCAATATACGAAAAGCAGGAAGACAGCCAAATAAAGTTATTTTATAGCATTATTCTCTTTTTATTTTGGTCATATTAAGCCTTTCTGCTTCTTCGAGTATAGATGTTGTAATTTTTTCAATATTGCCTTTATAGTATAGAGTCGGTGCTGAAACTTCAGTATAATCTATTACTATTCTTAGCCCCCTACCAGATAAATATTCTTTAAGTCTTTCCATATATGCCTGTGATATTCCCCTATACACCTCAAGTACTGCGTAGTTATTATAAAAGTAATCTATCTCTTTTTCTCCCCTATACTCTGTGCCATTGAAAGAAAGTATAAGCTTATCTTTGATCTCTTTGTCTCTAACAAGTTTTATCTCATTCACATTGACAAGTTTTACATAAAAGCCGCTCTGCTCGATCTTACTTTTGATCTGTTTTGCATGAAACTTGTCTAAAAAAGAGTAATAAAATAGAACAGCATCAGTACCATTTTCAGGCTCTATAAATACTGAATTATTGCTTGGATTTTTTTCAATTGGCATCTTGCCACCATCAATATATGGTAAACAAGAGATAAATAAATTCGTAGCTTAGCACTTATTCTTCGATCCTGCTAAATAATTCCATCATTTCCTTATAGTGCTTCTCAACTATCTTTGCGCCCTTCTCTCCTAGCATCTCCTCTGTATTCTTCTTGCATAGCTCCATCGCTTTTTCTAAACCTTCTTTTGTAGGGTTATCAAAGTCTACATTGCATTTTTTGAATGCATCCATAACAAAAAGTTTTACCTTGGCCTTTAGCTCTTTTTCTGGAATTTTTTGATTCAAAGCATATGCTATTTCCTTGTTTGCGGTCTCAAAGCAGTTTATAAGCCTGTCCCTTGCGTAACGTACAGATATCTTCTTATCCTTCACATCTGAGCCCATATCTGTCATTTACACCATCCCCCTTAATAAATACAGTAATATAACTCAGTTATAAAAGTATTAAATACTTTTCGCAATGTGCAGATACTTAAGGATAAAAGCCATTTTAGCTAATCTGCTAAAACATATAGATGTTTTTGAATATGTGGTTGGCGCTTTACAAAACCATTATTGATTAGCCGCCTCCACTTGTGTAATTACGCATAAGCACATAAAATAGCTTGTAGCTTACAAAAGCTATTGCAAGAGAGAACAAGATGGTAGCAATGGAAAAGACTATACTTATCTTACCGAATATCAACTCTGCAGGATAATATACTGCCATCCCTATCGGTACAAGAACACTGAAGAGTAGCATTACTATAGTACCGAATATACTGAGAGGATAGCCGCCAACCATTGATAGCGTATCAATCAACCCCTGCATAAACAGACCTCTCTTAAAGAGATGGTAGGAAAGGACTGTTAGCATGAGTAAAAACATCATAAGTGCGTATGTGCCGATTGCAACAATGCCTAAAAATGTAATTATGTATGCTAGAGAAAGATGCAGCTTCAATGCAGCATATGTAAATATGACAAGGCTTGTAGCAAAACCTGATATAAGCGTCTTATCTCCTGATTGCGTGGAAATCATTATCGTTGCAAGGCCGTATGGCCTCACCATCTGCATGTCAAGCATACCGCTTCTCATAGATCCTATCACACTCACACTATTTACATTATACTCAATTGCAGCTATAACCATACCAACAGTTGAAGAAAGTATAAGCATCTGGTAGTAGCTCCAGCCAGGAAAGCCGCTAGATACATAATAGATTACAGTAATAGTAATAAAGGAAAAAATTCCTTCAAATGCGCTGTAGAACAGCCACAATAGTGAATCTGCCCTGTAAGCAAAGAATGATTTCCATTCATATACTTGATTAATTAGGTAATACTTTATAGAGTTTATTAAGGTAATTTCAACCACCCGCTGATGTTATCTGCTTGCGAACCCTGTCCCATGCGATGAATGCAATAACCGCAAGCAAGGCAATCCATGCTAAGCCTGCAAATATGCTTGTCATTATAATGCCTGTGCTAACTGTACCAAGGAATGTTGTTGCTGGTATATAGAGCATAATAGCAAAAGGTGAAAGATATAATATTTGCTGCACGATCTGTGGGAGCATATTTAGTGCTGTGTATATATTCACTGCGTTTGGATCTTATATCTCATCAAGATTTGCACACAGGTTTAATCCACTAAACATAGCTTCATATACAAGAGTGCTTAGCGGTTTGCTGCTCCTTGCAATGGCATTTTCACCAGTACTAATAATCGCAGGTATTATATATGTTACAAGGGCTGTAATAGCCGGTTTTGGAAGCCCAAGCAGGACAACTGTTAATGTTAGAGGG
>Ga0208661_100319_pt1 | contig 9524 bp, 10 predicted proteins | sample ECHtaG_2_FD_187132 | JGI IMG/M metagenome (GOLD analysis project Ga0208661, IMG submission 187132) | Hot spring microbial mat communities from Yellowstone National Park, Wyoming, USA - ECH_C virus_MetaG (SPAdes) (version 2) | ecosystem: Environmental > Aquatic > Thermal springs > Hot (42-90C) >...
GGCCAGTACTAACACCAAGGGAGATAGATACATCAGGGGGTGAACTCCGTGTCCGTGCTCCCCTTCCTCTCCCTTGGATCCCCAGAGGAACGTCTTGACCACGTACCTGACGATGTAAATAGCTCCGAGGAATTCCAACACCAGGTAAAGGTAGTCTAGGGAGAGGTTCCAAGAGGTGAGATAGGATATGAAGGAGTGGGCCCAGAAGCCTATGAGCGGAGGAACGTTAGCTAGGTTGAGTGCAGCTATTAACTGGAGGACGAACACTAACCATAGCTTCCTGTAAAGCCATGGAGTGGAGCCTACGTATCTATTCTCGGTGTAGTGTATAACTGAGCCGGCATTCATGAAGAGGCTCGCCTTGTATATGCCGTGGGCTACCATCTGGAAGAGGCCTATTGCTATGCCTGAAAAGAGGTAGATAAGGTTCCCGTCTATTATGGCCAACAGCCCACCTAAAGATGAAGAGAGTATCATGAGCGATATTTGATCAGCAGTGGAGTTAGCCAAGATCACCTTTTGCTCGTTGGAGACCAACGCGTTCAGGCTCGTAAAGAGGGCTGTGAGGATTGTCACACCGACCATCACCGAAAAGAAGGCTATTAGGGTGGTTCCGTAGCTCGCTGAGAACACGTCCGAGGAGAGACTGTTCATCTGGATGAAGATGTAAGGATAGGTCAGGAATGTCAACATGGCTCCTAGGTTAACCATCGTGGCGGCGTGGATCAGGGCGCTCACTGGAGTTGGACCAGTCATGGCCGTGACCAACCATTGGGTGAAGGGGAACTGAGCGCTCTTGGATAGTCCCCCCAGGAAGAAGAGGATGAGCATGGCTAGGCCGAAGGGCGAGGACACCATGAAGGGAAGGGCTCCGAAGACTCCGTGTCCAGAGTAGAGGAGGGTGGAACCAAAATATTGAGTTCCTGTGGTGAGATATATTAGATAGCCCATTCCCAAGAGGAGACCGACGTCTCCCACCCTGGTGAACACCATGGCCCTTATTCCGGAGGTCGTAGGCTTAGATAGGAACTCCACACCCAAGATCCTCCTCCCGAAATCGCCCACAACGTTTCTCTCGTTATCGTCTAGCCAGTAGCTTATCAAACCGTATGACGCCAGGCTAGTTCCCTCCCACCCGCTTATGAAGAGAAGGGCATTGTCTGCCAACACTACTGCCAACATGGAACTCACGAAGAATCCGAAGAAACCCCAATACCTCCTCAGGACGTTGTCCTCCTTCATGTAGCCCACGCTGTACAAACCGATGAAGAAGGAGAGTGTCGAGACGAAAACTGCCAGGATAGCTTGCAACAGAGAGGAACTGAAGGAAAAATACGTGAAGAGTTGGTAAGTGTATGATGGAATGAAGAAAAGCCTTGAAGGCTGAGACAGAGATTGTGATAGGTTGAGCCAGGATAGGAGCATACTCAAGGCCAAGGTTCCCACCAATATTCCTCCCCTAACGTCTTGATTCAATTTGCTGGGAGTCGCCAAAGTCACCAGTGAGCCGAGGGCGGGCAATAGGACTATGAGGGGGAGGAGTAGGGCGTGTCCTGTGACTACGGTGATGAAGTTGTTCAGGGAGCTCACGGCAGCCTGGGGGAAAAGGAACAGCAGTACGCTGACGACAGCGATAGACAGCATGGGTAGGGTGTATTCCTTCGCCTTATCCAGGTCAGTCTCTCCCTTAGGCCTACCTGCGTACACGTTCTTGAACAGGTAGGTGGCGTACGCTGAGGATAGGCCTATGGCTATGAAGAGTCCTAAGGCCAGCAACGAGAACCAACCCAGGCCGACGGTCTGTATGAGCTGACCAGTAGAGAACAATAGGAGTGCCTCGCTCACCAAGCCCACAGTAGGAGGGAGACCTAAGATGTTCAGCACGCCGAAGAAGGATAGAGTAGTGTGGGTCGGAGAAGTTAGGTAAAGTCCCCCTAACTTTGAGATGTCCCTCTCATGAAGCTCAGTTATTGAGGCTCCAGCACTCATGAAGAGTAGGGCCTTCCCGAGACCGTGGGACACGTAGACTAAGATGGATGCCACAATCCCCAAGGGGATTTGAACTAGATCTCCCCTTAGACCGAGGAAGAAGGAGATTGAGGCTCCAAGTAGCATGTAACCCATCTGGGAGACACTGGAGTAGGCCAGGAACCTCTTGAAGTCCTTTTGAACCAAGGCGTTCAATCCTCCGTAGATCATGGTGATGACGGCCCATCCCAAAAAAATAGGGGCTAGGAAGGACATGGCTGGGAACAGGTAGTAATATATCATTATGACGTATACCCCTAGACCCACCATGTTAGGGCTCAGTAGCACAGAGATGGGAGTAGGTGCCTCACCGTGAGCGTAAGGTAGCCAAACGTTTACCCCAGCTTGAGCTCCCTTAACCATCATGCCCAGCACCGCCAGAACAAACAGAGCGATGGCATAAGTAACGGTGCCATAGTTCCTGAACACGCCAAAGGAGGAGTAGATGTCCATGGTTCCAGTCTCAAGTCCAATGATTATTATGGAGGCCAGGAGTAGCACAGTACCCACGTGGGTCCATATGAAGTAAAGTAGGCTTATCCTACGCCTGTCTCCGTAGCCGTAGAGCATGATGAGGAGGAAGGAGGTTATTAAGGCCAGTTCCAAGAAGATGTAGATTTCGAGGAGGTTAGTGGAGAGTACGGCGTAAAGCATGGACACTGAGAACAGGGAGTAGAGGCCGAAATAGAGCCCCCAGTTAGCTGAACCCATCTCGTGGAACTTCTCTCCCATGTACCTCAATGAATAGGGAACCGTACTTAGAGTGACCACTAGGATCGTGACAATGAAGGCAAAGTTGAGGTCGTTAACGGTTAGGCCGAAGGATCCTATGGTGTTGCTCACGAAGAAGGTGTCGTAGAGACCTCTCCTCAGAATGAAGTACAGGTTGACGCCTATAGCTACACCTGAGACTAAAGCGGACACCCTTCTTTCCTTGAGGAAAAAGACTAAGGAGGAGAGGAAAAGGGAGATCGCGAGCATGACGAAACCTATCATTTAATCCACCTCGAGAGTGCCCCTCTGCCTATAGTACAGGATGATTGAGGCGAACGCGACAACCACCTCAGTCAAGGCCATGCCGATAGCGAACACGGAGAAAATGAGGGGAGTGTAAGACCTCCCAGCTAAGGAGGAAACTGCGAAGACCAGGAGGATAGAGGCGTTCAATATGATCTCGGAAGAGAGGAGAACCCTTATCACGTTCTTGCTGTTCATGAGTCCGTAGACTCCCACAGCCACCAACATTGTGGCCACAACCAACGCGATTTCGGAGGTGAACGGAACCTGAGTCATCCTCAATCCCTCCTGGCTAAGGCTATGGCCTCTATCATGGTGGTCAGGAGGCCAACGATTAACACGATTGCGGGGAACCAGTACTGAGATATCATCCTCTCACCCAACGTTTGGAGATCAGGTGAGGGAGGGGCTGAGATAGCTATGCTGGAAGTGGAGAGGACCAGGACCGAGAAAAAGGCAACCGCAGCAAGTAGCGAGATGACCGGAGCCCAGGGAGTCCTGATTTCCCTCACCTCAAGTCCCCTGAACATGACCAAGGATACAGAAAGGAACACCACCGTCGCCCCGACATAGAGTATGATGTGGAAAACCGAGTAGAGCGAGTAGGCTGCCGGGTTCAAGTCCGCTATGAGTACTGCAATGGAAAGTCCCAAGAAAGCAAGGGAGACAGCCGCATAAAAGACGTTCTTGGAGTTCACTATGAATAAGGCTGAAGCTAAAGCCGTAACTGAAAAAACCAAGAATATTGTATCTTGAAGGTCAGTCTGTGTCAGGAACATACTTGATCCCCTTCTCCTCATCTATGACCGCCTTAACTTTCTTCACCAGAAGCTCCACGGGAGGTTGATCGAAGTCCTGGTTGAACTTGTCCGGGCTGAAGAAGAGTTCTCTCCTACTCGAGAAGGCTGCGTCATGTACTCCAGTCTCCTTGAGGGCATCAACGGGACATATGTCCACACAGAACCCACAGAAGACGCACCGCCCGTAATTGATAGTAGGAAACTTCTTCCCCTGGTCTGTCGCCATCTTCATGGCGTCGGCGGGACAAACCATGGCACATAAGGTACAACCTATACAGACGTCCTTATAGAGCCTGATCATCCCCCTATAACCGGTAGGTAAGGACAGGGACTCCTCTGGGTACTTCAGGGTTATCCTCTGAGGCTTAACGAAGTACTTCACGCCAGTGCCGACTGCCTTAAGGTGACCAGTCACGAGATTTAGGGAAGAGTCTCCCTTCTTATACTCTTTAATTTTTATGGAATCCATATGTAACCCACCACCAAACCTATGAATAGAGAAACGAAAGTGAGAGGAAGCAGATACTTCCACCCTCCCCTCAAGGCCTGATCTATCCTGTACCTGCCGTAAACTGCCCTCAGAAACACGGAGAAGAAAACTACTATAGACGCCTTGAGACCTGTCAGGAGGGCCCCAGGGAAACCAGAGAGGGGATACCAACCCCACAGAAACATGTCCGTGAACACGAGGGCGTAAACCAGGTTTCCCACATATGAGCCAGCCATGGTGAGAACGAACAGGAACCCGCTGTATTCTGTGTATGCCCCCAACACGAGTTCAGTCTCGGCCTCGGCTATCTCAAAGGGGAACCTGGCACTGCCCATCAACATGGCAATGAAGAAGACTATCGCAGCAACAGGGTTGGCAAGTATACCTGGAATTCCGCTTTGAGCTATTTTCGCTAAGTCTAGAGTGTGATACTCGAGGGACATGGAAAGCGTCGCCATGATTAGGAGAACATCATAACTTACGGAGAGGTACGATTCCCTCACAGCCCCGACTATGGCGAACCTGTTGTTGGTGACCCACGCCACGAATATGACGAACACCGGATACATGGACTCTATGGCAAGGATGAGGAGCATGTTATATTGGACGAAGAGTCCAGTGAGGACTCCCATGCCTATGTTGGGGTCGTAGAAGTTCCTGAAGTATATGGAGAAAACGGAACCGGAAGGGGGTATTACCGAGACTGGAATGATGGAGAGTGGGATGAAGGACATTGCCACAGCTAGTACAGGGGCCAACGCAAAGAGGGTCGGATTAACTCCCTCCGGGATGATGACCTCGGAGAAGACGAACTTGACTGCGTCCGCTATCAATTGCATAAACCCACCCAACCGCTTCGATGCGTAATACGGGCCGACCCTCATCTGAACCCTGGCTGCTGCCTTCCTTTCGAACCATATTGTGGTGAGCAGGAGTATGGCAGTGAATATGAGACCTGGGTATATCACTGAGTTGAAGAAAGAGGGGTAAAGTACGTAATATCTTAGATCGAACAGCAGATTCATCATCGATCCGCCTCCGGTGGGAAGTAGTCTAAACTACCGTAGATAGACACTAGGTCAGCATACCTGACGCCCTTAAGGAGGTTCTGCATTACATATATACTCCTATATGAAGGTGTAATCATCCTGAGCCTGTAGGGTTTGGCCGAACCGTCACTCACGACGTAATAAAGCAGTTCTCCTCTACCCGCCTCGACTCTGGTTACCGCCTCGCCTTTAGGGGGCCTGAAGGAGGCATAGTATCCTGGCATGACGACTCTCCGTTGTCCTTCCCACCACTTCTTAAGCCTGGTAGGAGGGATCTGTTTGAAGAACCTGTCACTCAGGATCTGACCTTCGGGTATGTCCCTTATTATCTGCTCCAGTATGTTCAAGCTCTGTTGGATCTCCTCAAACCTAACCAGTGTCCTAGCATAACCGTCTCCCTCTTTATACACAGGAATCTCGAAGTCCAACCTGGAATACGCAGCATAGGGTTCCACTTTCCTGACGTCGTAGTAAACCCCAGAGCCCCTCAGGTTTGGGCCGACAGCTCCCCACTCTATGGCCTGCTCTCTAGTCATTATACCGACGTCCTGTAGCCTGGCCTTAACGTTGGGATTGTTCAGGAAGATGTTCTCCCAATCCTTGATCTTCCTCCTCATGTACGTGACGGCCTTCCTGGTCATCTCGACTATAGTGGGAGTTAGATCCCTCCTCACCCCTCCAGGAATGACGTAAGAATTCGTTATCCTAGCTCCGGTGAGGGCCTCGAGTATCTGAACCCATACCTCCCTGTCACCGAAGCCCCACATGAAGCCGGTGGAGTGACCGATGAAGATGGCCAGTATTCCCATGCCGTAGAGGTGACTAGCGATCCTACTTATCTCAGCAGCAAAGCTCCTTAAGTATTGGGCCCTATCGGGTACATCAACTCCCAGGATCTTCTCCACGGCCATTATGTAACCTAGGTTCATGTGAATCGAATCCAATATGGCAGGTCTCTCCACAAGCGGGATCAAGTGAATGTAGTTTCTGTTCTCCCCAAGTTTCTCCACGGCCCTATGTACGTATCCGGGCTCCACCTGAGCTTCCTCTATTATATCTCCATTTAGCCTGACGTATATCCTCAGGTGGCCCGACCCAGGATGTTGCGGACCTACATTTAACTCCCCACTCACCGGAATGACGTCTATCTCCATCCCACCGCTCTTCATTAACTCTTCAGCTTGGTCTGTCAACGAACAACCCCTCCGTCTTAATCTTGTAACTCTTTCTCAGGGGATAAACCCCCTCGAAGTCCTCCGGGAGAAACAGTCTCTTCATATCAGGGTTCCCAGAGAACCTGACTCCCAACATTTCGTAGGTCTCCCTCTCCCCAGTCCACGCGCTCTTCCAGACTTCCATAAGGCTGGGAACCTCCAATTCCTTATAGTTAGTCCACGTCTTCAGAGCTACGATGACCTTGGCCAGATTTACATCCGAGTAAGATGAGACGTGATAGACTACCTGAATCCTTCCCTGGTCTGGATAGTCTATTCCAGTCACCGCCTTAACGTGATCGAAACCTAAATCCTTTAGGACTTTAGCCACCTGAACTAAGTCCTTCTTCTCTACCTCTATGGAGGCCCTGCCCTCACTCTCAACCTTGACTGGGATCTTCTTGGATTGGAGGGCTTGGCTTAAGACGTCAATTGGCTTCTGCATTATCTCCTCAGCTCCCAGTTTAATATCTGATCAACCTGTTTTATTGTATAGTAGAGGATCGGGTACATTATAACAAGGAAAGACCCCACAACGATAAGTAGGTTCCTAAATAGTAGGGAACTGCCATAAAACGGTACTGCGGAAGCCAAGAATAAAATGATCACAATTGGCTCTAGTGTGGTGTAGACCAGAAGGTATCCGTAGTACTGTAATGGGAACCATAGACGGCCCTCTCCAGTCGGTATGTTTCCTGCCTCAAACCTGGAGTTCTTTATGGGATTAGGGTTGTGCGGGACTATAAGGGACAGTAGTTTATATGTCCCGTACCCACCAGCCAGTACCAAGATGAAGGGGAGACCGAATGATAAGGAAGCCTGGACAAGCGTCATGCCGTGTTAGATACACTAGAAGGGGTATAAAATATTTGCTTTTGACGATCTCTCTAAGTTTATATACTTTAAAAAACTAAAATTAGCCCCATGAAGGTTTATTTAACTTTTTCAATAACAGTACGAGAGTTCTGAATGCACTTCCATATCCCCTGCCTCGGGACTCCCTCGATGCACCTCGCGGAAACGAACTCCTTCTCCTGATCCAACGTGACTGGGTCATCCTCGGGCCTCACGAAGTTGTCATGTATTACACAATTTGGCCCCGCGAACCTAAATAGGATAGGGTGGACTCTTCTGACCTCCTCCAACATGAGCCAAGCCACCTTCCTGATCTCCCACTGTGCTCTACTGCACAGTCTCAAGCCGAAGAAATTGTACAACTCCCTGGCGTTCATGGTCACTACGAGGTTGGTGTTTACACCGTTGGGCAAGACGTACCTGGCGTCTTCCTCAGGCACACCGCTCTGGAGGAGGTCGAGGTAGTGTCTGTACGAGTCCTCATACGCTTTCCTGAACTCGCCTCTCCAAGGTGGCGTGACTGGTTGATAGAACTCGTCCTTCGGCTTGGCGAACCTGTGGCTCATCTGAGTATAAGAGGCTATCCTGTGCCTGACCAACTGGTGGCTCGCGACACGGGATATGCCCTCTATAGAGAAGGTATAAACGGAGTGCTCCAAGACTGACCAGTACCCGTGCAGTATTGAGTCCTTGATCCACGTCTCCATCTCTTCCTTGGTCATGTTTTTCTCGTGGTGTTCCCACCCCTTCCTACTCCTAGACATCTTGGCTGCTATGGCCACAACTTTCTCCCCATCCCCAGTGAAGGAAACAAGCTTTACCTTCATCTTCCAGACCTCATTAGTTACGATAGTTTACCTTTAGGAAAGTACGTCTCCAGTTCCATCTTCATTGTACTATCTCCCTTAATACGTATCTTAACTGTCCAACTCTTTATGGCATCTCTCAAGGACAATATGATTGGCAATAGCTTGGACGGCAAAATGTCTGGGAACATCTGGAGCTCAATAGATGCTCCTTTATCGTTTATTATCTGCATAGTTATTTCCCTCTTCTTATCCGTCATGAAGAAGTGGTAATCCAACACCCTAAATAATTTCTCCAACCTACTGTACTCATACGATGACCCCACATGATATACCGTGATTACAAGAGTGTAATCTTGGTCGAAGTAAAAGTACATGCCTACACCCCCTTCACGATAGCGAAGACAAAATACCCATCAATAATAGTGTCGATGCAACGTTCTTTATCGCTAACACGTCCTCTGGTTTCAGTTTCTGTAACGCAGTCTCGAATAAGGCAGTTAGTAGTTGCTTAATGTCTAGGTTTGAAGCAACATTCTCGAAAAATTTCTCAACGTCTGAAGGATCCGCCATAAGTAACTGGGAAAGTGGTAAACTTAAAGATCTTGTTCCTTTGTCTAGGTCGATAGATAAGCCTTGCTGATGCATAACGTCATACCAGACCATATCTACCATTGTCATAAAACTGTTGGTAGAACTTATTGTCGCCTCATTTAAGCTTAGCTCCTGAGGAACGGGAAGGTTCTGAATCATGTCGTAAATGACTATCGATCCTATTGCTATATACCACTTTACAAATCCCAACATGGCGTCCTTTGGTGTTTTTGCGTCACTTATATCTTTGAATATAACCTTTTCCATTTTTCCACCTGGAGAAAAAATAGCCAGGGGTATTTAAAAAGCTTGCGGTTCTCTAGTACCGACAAAGATTAAAAGTAAGGAAAAGTTACGCCACGGGTAAACACCGAACCTTCTTCTCGCCTCCTCGTACGCTTTCTGCTGGAGAAGATTCTTATCTTTGATCTTAAAGGAGGCGAAGAACTTCACAGCTTTTAGGTACTTCTCCAGAACGACGTTCAGTTTATGCACTTTCTCTTTGTTAGGGTTCAGAATCTTCCCCTGTACTGCTACTTTAACTTCTGCCCTCAGGGAACATCCCCAATCTTTTTAAACTTTGATTCATATTTATACTTAGCTCCCCGTCCTTATGGACGGGGTCTCAGGTGTCAAAAGATGATAAATGATTGGTCGCTTGATGATCTAGA
>Ga0208661_100321_pt1 | contig 9448 bp, 12 predicted proteins | sample ECHtaG_2_FD_187132 | JGI IMG/M metagenome (GOLD analysis project Ga0208661, IMG submission 187132) | Hot spring microbial mat communities from Yellowstone National Park, Wyoming, USA - ECH_C virus_MetaG (SPAdes) (version 2) | ecosystem: Environmental > Aquatic > Thermal springs > Hot (42-90C) >...
GTCCGCCCTCTTCTCCTCCATTCTAATCAAGTAATCCGGGGTGGGTTTCGTATCCTCCTTCACGTCAACAATGTAGTCCATCCTCTCCAACTCCTCCTGCAACCACGGTGGCTGAGTGTAGTACTCGTAACCGGCTAGGGGTATCCCACCCACTATAACTGCGTTCACTCTAGGGATGGGAATGGTCATTGGAATGTTAAACCAAACCTCCCTCAGCCCGCTCTTACCAATCAGGCTGTCGTCCTTCACATCGTTATAAGTGTACATCTCCATGTTGTCCTGCCTAAACTTTCTCCCATCAGTCCTCCACACCCAATCCCCAATTGGGCAGTTATAACCGTAGTGTGTGTTGTATGGTATCTTTCCTGTCATTAATGCGAAGGCTGAGGTAACCGTATGCCCAGTCCCTATTGGTACTAGTTGCCCGTGGTACTTAGCCTTATTGTATACGTTTTCAAGAAAGTCCACGAGATCCTTCTTGGTTACGGAGTCCAATACGACCACGAGTGTTTTCATTCTTTCACCGGTTAGGTTTTCTTAATTCTTCCTTATCTATGTTTGGATTGGTCCTATCAGCCACATCATATAAACTTAAATTTCCCTCGTACACCTTTAACATATGACGTTACCCATCTCCACAAACGAAAGAGTTAGGATAAGGATGAAGGGTTTGGCGGACTTAGTGGAGGGTACGGTAATACACTTCGACAACGAACACGTTTGTGTAAAAATTCTTAACACCAACCAGATAAGATGCATGTCGGTCGGTGACACGTTCTACATTGAGAAGATTTAGTGATTGCTTATGTCAACAGTAGAGGAGGCAACCTTTTACATCGTCTGTCCTCCTCCACCCGTAACGACGACCACAACGACGACCACTACGACGACGATCGTAAGCTATGTTTTCGCAGGTTACGGTATCGTCCCCGGTTACGTCGACAAGATCTCTCCCTCAACTATGTCACTCGTCAAAACCTTTACCGCTCCGAGTGGTTATAGGGCTGTGCCGGCTTTAACCTCCCTCTCCGGTTACGTCTTCGCAGGTTATCGTACCTCTCCCGGTCGTGTCAGCAAGATCTCGCCGTCAACCATGTCTCTCATCAAAACTTTCACGGCACCTTCAGGGCATAACCATGTGTTCTCGTTAACCTTCCTATCCGGTTACATTTTCGTAGGTTATAACACCAGCCCAGGTCGCGTCGACAAAATCTCTCCATCCACCATGACTCTCTTGAAAACTTTTACTCCTCCTTCTGGGCATAACCGTGCCCGTGCCTTAACCTCCCTCTCCGGTTATGTCTTCGTTGGTTATCTAAATACAAATCCAGGTCGTGTCGACAAAATCTCTCCATCAACCATGTCTCTTGTGAAGACTTTTACAGCAAAACATGGATTTGTAGGTTCGTTAACCTCTCTTTCTGGTTACATTTACGTGGGCTACTCTAACAATCCCGGTTATGTCGATAAAGTTAATCCAACAACCATGACCCTTGTCAAGACTCTCACTCCACCATCAGGATATGTCTATGTATCGTCTTTAGCCTCTCTCTCAGGATACGTGTTCGCAGGTTATGGTACCTATCCAGGTAAAATCGGTAAGATCTCACCATCCACCATGTCCCTCGTCAAAACTTTCACTGCACCATCGGGACATAACGCTGTACACACTTTAACCAACCTCTCTGGTTACGTCTTCGCTGGTTACTCCACCTCCCCAGGTTACGTCGACAAAGTCAACCCATCAACCATGTCCCTCGTAAAAACCTTCACGGCACCGAGCGGGCATAACTATGTGACCGCGTTAACTACCCTCGCCACCTAAATACTTTTTAAATCGTAACCCTAATTTTCACACATGGGAGTATTCCGGGTTAGTGACTTCGCCTCCTCCCTTCTTCCAGTGATAATAGAAACGGACGACCCAACCAACGTACAGCAGTACGATATGTTTCACCTAGTAAAACCAAAAACCATCTTTGACGTCCTATCCAGACTTTACCCAACAGAGCACGAACCATATAACTCCATACCCGGTGGTTATTACAAGGAGTTTGGTTACTACGTTGGATTGTTTAATGTGATTGACCTCGCCGCATTATACGACTCCAAAATCGCCAGGAATGTGTGGGAGGTGAAGAGGAAGAGAATCCTATCCCTGCCATACGTTACAAATCCCGCCGGCATCTTTCAAGTTAGTAAAAGCCTGTGGAGGGCGCCCTTATACTTCACCAGTACTTATTGGACGAAGCAGTTGATCGGGGCTGATAAGGCAAATAGACAGGGTTTTAACGGTGAAGGGGTGACAACAATCGTAATTGACACGGGTGGTACACAGTTTAATAGGCAGACACCGCAGTTACAAAAGCACACCGCGGTTTACGGAAATGACGTTGACTCAATAGGGCATGGGGAGTGGTGTGCGTCATGTATCGCGGGTAGGACGGTTACTGATGACTTATTCTCTGTGATGCAAGGGAAACCAGTAGTTTGTGAGGGGATAGCCCAAGCCTGCAACATTGTTGAGGTGAAGGCATTGGATTACGTTGAGGGGGCGGGTACTGACGCCGAGTTACTTAGGGCTTTGTACATGTCCCTCCAACTGGGGGCGGATATAATCTCGTGTAGTTGGGGTGGGCAGGAGAACGCAAGTAGTCCCGAGGAGGACCCGTACTACAAGCCCATACAAGCACTTGTGCAGGCTAGTATAATACCAGTCTTTGCCGCAGGCAACAGTGGCCCCAACCCCAGTACTTTATCCTCACCAGGATGGCTACCACAAGTCCTCACCGTTGGATCGTACAACGCCGTTGACAACTCCCAAGTCTCCTCCTTTGGTCCTGCAGGTGAGGTCTCCAACTTTAGTAGTAGAGGGCCTACACCATGGGGTGATGTAAAACCGGATACGGTCGCACCGGGTGCGATAATTGACAGTGGCATTACTGGTTGGATGATGGGATCGTATACGGGGATTGTCCACCCATTCCAGGCGATAGCAGGGACTAGTATGGCCACTCCTCACATCGCAGGACTGGTTACGTTGATGAGGCAGGCACATAGACAACTACTGGGAAAGGTGTTGACGGTTGATGAGGTTAAGGAGGTGTTGAAGAGTAGTGGGATAGAGAAGACGAACGACTACGGATGGGGTCCACTAACCTGGGACTTGTACTTAAATTACCTCGAGACTACTTACGGATTAAAACTGAGTGGTTAGATGCCACTCCTCATTCCTCGTCGTGCCGTTCACACTAGTTATAAGGGAGCGGCAAGTATAGAGAACGTGAAGAGTGACATCATTGAGGCAACTGGAGCGGCACGTGATGTGTGGGCGATGGATAACCTTTACTTTGGTTACCCTGACTTCCAGCGTTACTACCAACGTTGTTACATAATACTAGACGGTTACTACTACGGTGAAATGCATGAGGACGAGTACTGCGGTAAGGTTTACGTACCATCACAGGCTGTACTGGAGAGGTATAACTGGAGGATCACTCCCAGGGTTGTACCTCACGCAGTTAGATTCCTGCTACCACCCAAACAAGACTACAGAGTCCCATTCCTCTACATCGCTGGGCTAGCCCCAAGGAAGTACCCTCCTGGTTCGGATGTAGTTATCAAGCAACTTGGTAGCAACTTTCTCGTGTATACTGTTGACTTCAACCCTTATGGGGCGGATAGGAGCGTGGAGGAATATGCCACAAAACTTAACCCGTATTACCCTGTCAACACTAAGGCGTACACTCTCTCCAGATTCCAACTGTACAAGCTTTATCGTTCCGCCAAATTCTACCTGTCCCTCAGTGGTAACGGTGCGTTTGAAATGACACCCCTTGAGGCAATGGCCTCTGGTACTCCACCGATTACGCTTGATGTGAAACCCTTCACGGAGTACAACGACTGCGGGTTAACCTTTCACGCAACTGGTGTGTACAGGACACCGTTTACCGACATCTACCTGTATGATCCCATGGAGGTAGTTGAGGTTGCAAAATACGCAATGGGCATGGGTAAGGAGGAGTATTATGACATGTCAAGCAGGTGTGTACAAACTGCGAAGAGGTATTACTTCTTAAGCGTGTACAAACAACTTTTCGACTAGTACTCGTACATCTCAATTGAGCCGTACGGAGGAAGGTTGGGAGGGGCTGTATTCGGATTGAATAGCGTTTTCCTCGCCCAAGCTCTCCTCACCATCATTCTCCATGAGAGGTAGCTTTCACCCTCTGCTCCTATGAAGTGGATCACATCCTCCCAGTAACCGTTCTGTACGGCAGTCACGATATCATTAATATTCTCCCTAAATGCCCACAGTCTTGCGTTAACGTAGTGTTGTAAACCCATGGTTAAAGTTTTAAAACGTGAGGATAAAATATTTTGTTGATGTCTTCCCAAGTCCTGTTGTACGACGGCAGGCTTTACATTCTTTGTAGTGAATACAAGGTTTACTTCGATGGTAAGCCAGTGAATTACAGGAGTGGAAGTCCTCTTCCCACTAAGCTTGATACGATAGAGGTGGAGTGCCCTGGTTACAAGTACAGGTTTGAGATAGGCAAACTAAGTATAACCATACCAGGAGTACAAAACACCACCTTGGACACCTACTTGGACACGAGGTTGATCAAAACTTGAGCTTACAGAATCAAATAACACTACTCAAATACAAGTACAAGTATTTTTATGAAAAACAGGAGATATTACTAGATGAGATCGTCAAATTGCTGTCGAAGATACCCTTGATGGTAGTGAAGGAGAAGATACAGATGGTACACGTAACTGATGAGATGGTTGAGGTTTACACCGATGTGTACAGGATTGTAATACGTAACGATGGCAAGGTAACCTTGGGTAGGACTGAGGGTGTAGAGTACGAGATGAAGGTGATGGAGGACAAGACACCCTCCTGAAAGGTAGACTTTTACGTTGAAGAGGATTATTTGTTAAACTACAGTTAAAAATAATCGGGTACAATCAACCTGAAGTTGAAAAAGTTAACTGATGGTAAACCGTTAGTACCTCGTTGAGTTGCCGTGATCTGGAGACTGAAAGTAAGAATAAAACTACGCATAAACTATACATGTAGATGGCTGACCTCCTCGTCCGTTGTGTCGATCTTATGCAAAATTACGGTGGACTAGGGACGAATTTTGCAATAGCCTCCTGTATGCAAACTTTTGGTACCTTATTCTCACCTTACGTTAGGTTTTCAACCGTACCTGATGAGAACGCAAAGGGGGAGTTGTTACCATTCAGGATGGGGCATATACTTATAGCGAGGCCTAATCTATTGAAGACGAGGTCAATCAACTTTGTTGTCAGTATAGTTAGTAGCGTTTGGAAGATGCAACTGAAGAAGGAGTACGGTTTGACGGACGAAGAGTTCGCGAGGTTACTACCAATTATATTGATTAACGAGGGTAGTATGGAGGCTTTTGCGAAAAATATTGACGATGCCTCCAAAGGGATTGCATTCACAGTCGATGGAGAGAGGAAGAGGAAGAAGGGTAAGAAGAGTATTGAGGACATGAAGGAGGAGTTGGGTATGGATGAGGAGGGTGGAGAAAACACGGGAAAGAGGGTGTTGTTTAACCAATTCTTCTACTTTAATGACGAGTTTGGTAAGGCCTTCAAAAACATGACAAACAACAACGACTACAGTTACAAGCTACTCTCCATGATCTCCAAGTTGATGACGATGGCGGTGTACAGTGACAACACGTTGAATAGGGGCAGGATTTACATTGATGGTAAGAAGGTTGTCATAAACTCGATGATTGCCGTACAGGCTGGTTCACAACTCGAGGGTGAGTTCTTTGAGGCTGGTTTTAGTAGGCGTTTCCTTCCAGTTTACGAGGAGAGTAAGAAACAGACGAATTACTACAGGCTTTACTCCAGGGACGAGGAGATAGTGGATAGCCTATCCAAGGAATTGTGGGCTTTGGTTGAGAAGATGAGGGAAAGTCCCTCGCCCATTATGGCAATTCCTGATGGTACAGATACGGAGAACATGGTTGTCACCCTACTTGAGGAGAAGAATTACAGCAACCCAGCAGATCAATACGTCCCAATGTTTGCCGCGGTGATCACCGCAATCTCTGGGATAAACTATAACGGTGGGGACTACACAGTCTACACTTACAAGGATGTGGATAGGGTTAGGAAGATAATACGTGAGATCTACCTCCCTGCAATAATGAGGTTGTACAATGAGAGTTTATTATCTTATAATAGGGCTAAACGGGACTACATGAACGTGGTTTCACAGGCTTTGTTAAACTACTTGAGGAAGGATGAGAAACCGGTTACCTGGAAGGAATTAACAAAAGTCCTTAACGGATATAACATGTCGGACGCAGTTGAGGCTTTAATCACGTTGGTGAACTCGGGTGAGATAACCTGCCAAGTTTTTGAGAGAAAGGGTGGGCTAAAGCTTCTCCTCTTTCTAGGGAGAAAGAACGAGGAACTGAACGATGACAGTATAGCAATGTGTGTTAAGGAGATAAAGAGTAGGATTTACTAAACTAGAATGTCTTTGATTCTTCTTTCTATCTATCTCTTTGTTTTTTCAGGAATGTAAAATTTACCATCCCAAGTGTTTGGGTCGCCACTCCACCACTTTTTACCTCGAATTGGATGAAACTTACCATCCCAGGTGTTTGGGTCGCGATTCCACTCTTTCTTCTTGATCATGTTAACATCAAGATTATTAAGACCAAAAGATATTTCTGGCTTCCTCTTATCTCCTAACCTCAGGAAGAGTTTTCTGCCTCTTTTGAATCAACAAAAAATCACAAACTTCTGTTAGATGGCATTGAAGTTGAAGGAAGGATTAAATACCAAGACCAACACGTGTGAATTATGAAAGAATGGTTTTCCAGCCTATCTGGAGTCCAAATATCAACGAATTGCCATCAATCCTTCCCGTGTTTTCAGGTAATGGTGGATGGAGAATACGGCAATCTTATAGTTAAACTTGGTAACAAGGTTGCCAAGAGTTTTGAGGGTGAGGCTTTTGTTACCATCGGCGTTGATAATCTGGGTAGAATAACTTACATCTCGGTTGAGGCTTTGGACAAGGATTTGAGAGAGGGAGTGAAGTCTATCGGGAAAGAGTAGAGCGTAAGCGTGGCCAACAACACGTATCCGTTTCTACCTTAAGGGTGATCATAACCATGACTATTTTATACTCAATTTAACAAGAATAGTCATATGAGCCAGGTTTTAACAACCACCTATTACCACACCTTTGTTGTTACACCGGGAAAGCCGCAAATCATAGTCGTACCCCTTCCAAACGGACAGGCAACTATAATTGCAAGGATACCGGTTGGTTCGGAGTACGTCACCTCCGTAACCTTAAACGCATTTGGTAGTGTTTACCAAATGTCCCGTAAAACGTCAACGGATTGGACGGTTACAGTTACACCACAACCAGGGTTACAAACGTTAACTGTCGTAGCCAATTATGCGATTGGTATTAACCTTGGGCAGGTACAAAGTACGTTAAGTTACAACTTCACCACGGTTACGAGCACTACAACGAGTACAACTGTACCGACCACGATACCCACGATCACGTCAACGGTTACCGTCCCAACTACCGTCCCAACCACAATACCAACCACGGTTAGCGTACCAAGTACCGTTCAAGTCACCGTACCCACCACAGTCACTGTACCAACTACAGTTACAACAACAGTGACGCAACCCGTCACTACAACCCCACCCACAACGCCACAACAGAAGGTTAACATTCTACAGTTGTTAGCCCCTAGGCTACTTGAGGTGGTACAAAGTATAGAGACTAAAAGCCTTGTCTGGACACCATTACCAAGGATTAACTACATTGAGAAGGGTGGATTGTCACAACAGAAGGAGTATAAAGATCGTAAAAAGCCCCACGTAATATAAATTCCATGCGTAAGTGTTATCTGTAATACTTCTGTACTTCGTTAGGAGTGGTATAGCCAACCCTATCCCTATTGTTGGCAGGAGGTTGAATAAGTGAAAGTATAGGATTAGTACACTGTACACCACCAGCAACGAGTACATATAAACGTAGCTGTACTTACCAAGGGTGTTTGGTATCGTCTTCACCCCATGTATTTTGTCACCTATCTCGTCACCAAAGTCCTTCGTTATCTGGAAGGCTAAAACCCAAGTGAACACGACTAACACGATTGGATTCCAACCAAGGACTATGAACGCAGGTAATGCACCCCTACTCAAAGCCATCCAAAGTACACTCCAAATGTACTTCTTCGCCCTGATGGGCTCGACACTGTAGAAGAATGCAAGTAGGTTGAGAATGGTTACGAAGGCAAAGTAGTAAGGACTGTAGATAACGAACGCCTCGCTTAAAATAAAGAGGGATAGAGAGAATCTCCATGCCTCTTTCTCCGTAAGCTTACCACTTGGCAGTGGCCTATACGGTTTGTTTATCCTGTCTATCTCTATGTCCTCAATCTGATTGACAGCCTGCCCAAAAGCCTGCCCCAAAGCCATTGCTGTAGATAAGGTTAATCCTATATACAGGGGCAGTTTGGCGTAAAATGATAGCAACAACACGGCAACGAACGCAGAGATGACGGTAAAGGGTTTTATGAGCTGAAGGTAGTACTTGTACTTTGTCTTTATTGGTTCGTAAGCCTGCCTAATTCCATGAATCATGACTTTAGTATTTGTATCACCCTTTTCAACCTTATGTCGTGTTCCGTATTGATCACGATGTAAAGCTCGACAATTGGGTATTATGAGACAGCCCGCTTTCTTGGACGATCACCTTGTACAACTTATCACAAAACAAAAACCGTTTTATCATCAAAAGAAACTGTAGACTATGGACAGGGAGAAAGAATTTGACGATTTACTGGAGATTATTGACGAAAAACCTTGGATAATCCTAATACTTATGGAGAGAGAACCGCTCATCCTACACAAACAACAGTATAGGCATGCACTCAAACTGGCTTACAACGTTGCGAAACACCTGAGGAAGAAGGAGAATAGACTTGGGTTGCTAGTAAGTATTCTTTTCAGCCTCATCGCAAGGTGACCGAGACAAAAAGGTAAAATACCATAGTTGTTTACTACAACCATGTCTGTGCAGTTTGGCAAACCTACAGCAATCTACTTAACCATGGACCCTAGTTCCTTTAGAAACGGAGAGGTTTACGCCTTTGCGTACACTCCACCCTTATCAGGTGAGATACCAGACGAGTACACGATACCAGGAGTGCTAGACATAATAAGAAGTTTGGCTGTACATTCCATCAGTACGGAGGATCTGGCGTATAAACTCTTCCTTGTACAACTTACGGGTGTCAATGGAAATCCCCCTCCTCCCTATCCTTTGTTAAATCCAATTGTGTACTACTTCAATAGGAGGGATCTAAGTGACAGGTCGTTCTTTCAGAACGAGTATACCTTTGTCCTCAGGTACTTC
>Ga0208661_100325_pt1 | contig 9393 bp, 7 predicted proteins | sample ECHtaG_2_FD_187132 | JGI IMG/M metagenome (GOLD analysis project Ga0208661, IMG submission 187132) | Hot spring microbial mat communities from Yellowstone National Park, Wyoming, USA - ECH_C virus_MetaG (SPAdes) (version 2) | ecosystem: Environmental > Aquatic > Thermal springs > Hot (42-90C) >...
TCCCTTTTTGAATATTCTATGATTTTTTCAAAAAATTCACGACCATACCTTTCCCTACCAGTACTCTTTGGCGGTTTCTTTGAAATGAAATTGTCCTTACTTAAAATTTTTATTAAATCCTCCAAAATCTCCCCTTTCAATGATAATTCTCCTTCGAAATCCATATCTCTTCTATAAAAAAATCTCATGGCCTGGTCCAGCAACATGTTTCCGGGACCGCTGTCAAAACCATAAGGCCTATCTCCGGTTACGGTTATATTTGAAATACCGCCAATGTTTAGAATTATTTTGTCCTTCCCGTATATTATGGAATCTGCAAAAGGAACTAGAGGTGCCCCTTGATTACCTGCTGCTATGTCTGAATATCGTAAATCAGTCACCACGGGAATCTTGGAACTGTAATTCATTAATGTAACATCACCAATCTGCAAAGTTATTTTCCTTGGTCCATCATGATAAATAGTATGACCGGAAAAAACACCCAAGTCACAACTGATGCTCTCTTTTTCATAAATATCCTTTAAGATCTTTCCCAATTCCCAATGCAATTTAGCAATTTCTACCTTATCAACAATTCTGGATTCTGCAATGTTGAGCAGTTTCGTCTTTATTTTTTTACTATACGATTTATGGCCATTTTTGATAATATTAAACTTGAACTCTTTATCTATGTCAAAAATAACATATGAAATCCCATCAGTGGATGTCCCCGACATCGCAGAAAAAATCCTCATGCTATTAGAAAGGAGTGATGATTTATTAGATTTGTCTATTTCTACTAGATTTTAGAATGCTTATTATCATATCAAAATATTGATTTCCCCGTTTCAAATTAATATATATGGATTCAGGACGGTTTATGCAAATTGGAATCTACCCCAATGACATTGAAAAGTCCAAATCTCTTCTAAGGAAAATAAAGCCCGTTTCAGTAATAATAATGGGAAATGAATTTTCAAACCTTGAAGAGCTTAAACTTCTAATTAAAACAATAAATGATCTTTATACTAAAGAATTTAAAATTAAGGAACCACTTTTAGCAGTTGATCAAGAAGGGGGGAATGTAGCAAGATTAAGGGAGATAAATTATTCTCCAGGAAATTACCTCCTTGGAAAATTTGATAATCCAAAATTCACCTATTACGCTGGAATGGCTATAGGATATGAATTAAAAAAGCTAGGATTTCATTGGAACCTTGCTCCCGTACTGGATGTCATGAACAATTCAGATAACTATATAGTTATGGAGAGGTCTTTTGGTGATAATCCTGCGAAGGTTGCACTTCACGGTTATAATTTTATACAAGGATTGCAGAAATATGGAGTATCTGCAACATCCAATCATTTTCCTGGACACGGCTCTGTAATGGAGGATAGCCATGTGACCCTGCCCGTTGATAAAAGGTCTTGGGATTCTATACTTAATACCATGTATCCTTTTATTAAATCTATAGAAGCAGGTGTAAAAAGCATCATGATGACTCACATTATTTTTCGGTCTTTTGATACAGACTATCCGGTATCACTATCCAAAAAGTGGCATACTTTTCTGAGGGAAGATTTTAATTTCAAAGGGGTAATAATATCAGACTCCATGGATATGAAAGCCATTAGAAATAACTACAATCCGGAGGAGATAGCAAAACTATCTTTTGCTGCTGGTGCGGATGTCATAGAATGCGTTGACCCAGATTTAGCTCTTGATATTTATGAGAGTTTAAAAAAAGATTTAAGTGATAACAGTTCAAGACTTAGAAGGATTGAGAACCTGTATATAGAAAATGCAAGCAAGATTAGGCCCCCTCCTGAGGTAATGGAGTGGATTTCTTCAAGAGCACCTACCTGGTTTAAAGAATTGAAACTTGATCCGAATTCTATTATTCAGATCTTCAACCTTTCACCTTCCAAATACATGATACCGATACTTGAAAGAATTGCTAATGATTTAAAATCCATTGGAGTGAATGTAATTCTCTCACAAGAGGAACAAACTCCAAGTCAAATTATATTTGTGGGAAAAAACCTACACATTAATGGCAATTATAAAAAAATAAATGAAATGTGTAAAGGAAAGAGGTGTGTATACCTTTCAACAGGCGTACCTGTTGATACAGGACTTCTAAATGAAGAAATAGGTTATATTAACTCAGGTGGAGATAAATATGAAAATATTAAAGCATCGATTTATTCCATAATAGATTTTTATTGAGGTCCAAATTTATCTTTATCTTCCTTTTCCATTTATGAAAATGTAAATCAACATCGTATGCTAGGGAAAAAATCTAATCCATAAATAGATACTTCCTTCTTTCATAAGCTGGTATCTCATTTATATTTGAATTCAGCATTACCCTAAATTTATTAATTTCCTCCATATCTATTGTATATCCACTGTTCATAAGATTCATTACTATCGACCCTATAACTGCCTCATAACCGAAAAATGGGTCCAAAATCTCAGAACTTGGAATTCTATTTTTTACATCATTGAATATCATATCTATGTACCACCTACCTGACCTGAATACCCCTCCATAACCACTTATTTTTATACCAACTGGACGATTAAATTTATTATATGTAGAAATTATTGTAGTAACAGATTCTTTTGCTGCCTCTTTCATTATATCCAATGCAAGAGGATCATTTTTTGAGGCTAGACCTGAAACAATGGGGGCAATTGATGCAATTTCCCTTATGTCTATCTTCGTTTTATAGACCTTGTTTATTATACCCCTTTCCTCCTGGATACCATAGAAGTCCTTCAACCTGTTTGGTAGGAGACTTTCTTTGTATAAATCGTTCCCACTTCTTCCATCCCACACTTTTACAGATTCCTGCAATGCTCTCTTACCTATAAAGAAAGCACCCCCCTCGTCATCTAAGAACCATCCCCAACCCGAAGATCTTACTTTATTTCCCTTCCATATACCGTATGATACCATACCTGTGCCTGGTGCCAGTATAATTCCTTCTCCATCTGGGAATCTACAATAAAATGCAGCCTCCCCATCGTTGAAAAAATCCATTCTTTTGAACTTAAATATGCCCTTTATGTTGCTTGTGATCAATTCTGTTGATTCCCTAGAATCCTTAATTCCTGCCAGAGCAAATGTAACCAAATCTATTTTTTCTGGATCAACTTCTTTTATCACTTTAGAAACCACTGTTTTTATATTTCTTTTGAAATTGCCTATACCTATATTTCTGAAATTTGATGGTCCTCCTATGGATACCTTGAAAATTTCGTCCTCATTATATAGTGCAGCAACAGTTTTTGTGGCACCGCCATCGACAGAGAGATAAAGCATACCTCTGCATAGCATGCGCCTTAAATTACTATTCTGATTTAAGTTGAAAATAATAAATAAATTATTAATTAAAAATAAATAAAAAAATAGAAAATAAGGAATAGATTATTGTTTCTTTTCTTCTTCTTTCTCTTCTTCTTCCTTCTTAGATTTTCCTCTCCTAGATACAACGTAGGCTACTGGGACTGCTATAATTATTATAACAACCACTGCAACTATTCCATACACATATGCAGGTATGGTTGATGAAGTCGTATTATTATGTGATGAAGATGTTGTGGTTGTAGTAGTAGAAGTTGTAGATGGAACACTGATAGAAAGCAGATTTATAATGCCTGTTGGTGTATCGATCGTTTTAAAACCTGTTATTTTCTGTGAATTGTATGCATAATAGTTTCCTATATCTCCAATTGGAACCATTGGAACTTGGTTGGCTATTATATACTGCGCCTTGAAAAGCAGATTTAACATTCCAGTATAGTTGGATGCCATCGTAAAGGATTCGTTCAATAGCTGATTGACTGTTGCATTTGACCAGTGTGTTATATCCTTATCCCAAAAGCTTTGATAATCATAAAGATCCCATAGTACATACCAAGGATTGGAGAATGAAGGAGTTGCACCAAAGTAGCTGAGTTCTGTCCAATTCTTGGTTGCAAATATATCGGTTGCCCATGTTCCTATTGGGATTACTGAATAGGTGACTGAAAATCCTATAGATGACAGATCATTTGTGATCAATGATGCAGCAGTCATCCAATCAGAAATATCTGGCTCTATTATGTTTAACTTCACCATAGTTCCATTGGGATAATACCAGAATCCTCCCTTCTGAACTAGTCTTGCCATCTTGAAATAATTTATTGCTTGGGTTGTATTGTAATGTTAGTAAGGTAGATTTGGAGCCCACCAAGAATAATTTGTCCATGGTTCGCCGCCAAATGATGGGGCGCCTCCAATTCCATCTTCAGCTTTTTGCATTATTTCTGTTTTATTTATTGCATATGCCAATCCAATTCTGAAATCTGTGTTATTGAAAGGTGCCTGCTGAGTATTGTCCCAGAGGAAGTATCCCCATGGCATCTTATAAATTACATTTACCACATTTGGCATAGATTTCAAGGCATAATAGTCGCTAATGGCTGGATATTCAGCATCTATTTGCCCATTCTCAAATGATAAAGTCATAGAAGAAGTTGATTTGAATGGTTCAATTATGAATGTTGCTACATGAGGACTTCCAAGCCAGAAGTGTGTATTGGCTGTAAATGTTAGCGCTGTCTACGTCACAGATTGTAGAAGGAACGGTCCTGCCTGAATTTCGTGTCCTATGTCAAGATTGGTATATGATCCAATCTGTGATATATTTTGTACATAAGTGCCCCACACCGCTGGTATTATGGGTTATGTGGAAAGATATGTCAACGCCATAACAGTTGGTGATGTGAGTGTAAATTGCACAGTTTCATTGTTCAGGGCAACTACACTCTTTAGGAATGTGTGGACTCCATAGGCGTCAAGAGTGGTATTGGTTGTTATTACCTTGAATGTGAACACAACATCATTTGCTGTTATTGGTCCTACCTCAGTTGTACCGTTGAACCATTCAGCATTGGGATTCAAATAAAATGTGTACACAGTTCCATTTGAATTTACAGTGTAATTCTCAGCAAGATATGGTACTAGGCTTCCATCAGATAATGAATAAAGAAGGCTTGGGTACATAATTCCCGTGGCTTCCCCAGCGAGATTTGTTGCTGTCAATGGGTTCAAAGTTGTTACTGGTGTCGAAACAGGTGTTCCCCAAATGAAGGTTCCACTGGGCGCTGTTTGTGCATGAACTGGCATCATTAATGCCAGAGGAACCATCATCATCAAGCCAACAGCCAATAAACTAAGCAATGCTTTTTCCTTTTTATTGAATTTTAATATATGGACCTCTCCAAAGTACAAATACAATGTCGGAATATAATATTTTGTATATGAGATATGATTTTATTGTAAAAATTTTGATAAAGTTAGATTAAATTTTTTAATAATTTTCGAATTTTGTCAACAATAAAATTATTTCTTTGTTTCCCATTAAGTATAGATGGATTTATTACAATATCTGACAGTTAAAAATATTGATTTCCTCTCAAAGAGGGAAGATGTAATACCCTATATTCGTGATGCATCATATTTTACGGGGGAGCTACCTATTGCTGTTGTCCTTCCAAAAAATGAAAATGAGATTTCTGAGATTCTCACCAAATGTTATGAGGAGAATATCAAAGTAGTGGCAAGAGGCGGTGGTACTTCACTTACTGGATCCTCGATCTCACTTAAGGGTTCTGTGGTAATCAGCATGCTACGACTCAATAGGATACTTGAATTCTCTGGTGGAGATAGGTACGTTCATGTTCAGGCAGGTGTAAGAATAGATGATTTAAACTTATATCTACAATCAAAGGGATTTTTATATCCTCCAGATCCTGCCAGCTCTTTGGCCTCAACAGTTGGGGGGACAATTTCTACAAATGCCGGCGGACTCAGAGGTACATATTATGGTTCAACAAAAGAATGGATTCTTGGATTAGGAATCGTTTTAGCGGACGGTAGAATAATTAGGACTGGAGGCAAAATACTGAAGAGAAGTGCAGGTTATGACCTTACATCCTTATTTGTTGGAGCAGAGGGAACTCTTGGAATTATTTTCGATGCTTATTTGAAAATTGTTCCTAGAATTGAAAATTTTACGAGAATAATGGTATTTTTCAGAAAAGCTGAAGATATGGGAAAAGCTATCTATCAAATCAAGGAACGTGGTCTTAATCCATTAAGCGCTGAATTTACTGATAAAATTTCCATGAACATTATTTCAAGGATATCAGGTATTCCAGTACCGGATGGGTCTGAGGTACTTCTCATAATTGACATCCCCCTATTATCTGGAAATGAATATGAAAAATTCATACAGATAATAAAAAACTCCAATCCAACAGGAATAAAGTCATTGAACGCTGAAGAATCCGAAGTTGTATATAAGGCAAGAAAGGGTCTTTATTCCTCCCTTCTAAATGAAAGAGAGAGGGAGGGAGAATACATTATAATTGGGGATGTTGTTGTCCCATCTTCAGAAGTTCCTGAAGCCCTGAATGAGACTCGGGATCTAATTGAGAAATTTGGTTTAAAAATTTCACTTTTTGGACATATTGGAGACGGTAACATTCATGCTAATGTTTTCACAAATATCAATTCCAATGAAGAAATGAAAAAGGCTGAGAAATTTCTAGAAGAATTTGGCGATATTGCTTTAAGGCATAATGGTTCCGTATCAGCTGAACATGGTATCGGATTTGAGAAAAAGGAACTCCTAATTAGAGAATTTATTTACAAGAAAAGCATTGTAAACATGGAAATTATGAAATCCATTAAGAAGATCTTAGATCCTAAAAATATATTGAACCCTGGGAAGGTATTCGATTTATGAATGAATCACTTGACATTTATGTATCAAGATGTATAAATTGCGGATTCTGTGATGCAGTATGCCCGACTCTTGAAGCCGCAGATTTTCGAGGGTACTTTGGAGCAAGAGGTAGGGTAAATTTAGCTAAAGAATTAATTAAGAATGATATTGGAGAAGAAGAAGTATTAGATTCATTTAATTCATGCCTACATTGCAATGCCTGCCTTTATGTATGTCCAGCAGGTATTAGTGCTGGAGAAATTTCAGAAAAATTAAAGTTAAGATCAAGTAAAAAGGATCCCTTAGCTAAGTTCATAGCAGAAAATATAATGAAATACAAGGACCCTTTGAATATTGGCAAAGGATCCACATTATGGAGTAAAGGTTTAAAGTTCAATGAACAATCGGAATATCTGTTTTATACAGCCAGAATGTATCAATTGATGCCATACAATTCAGCCGTAGCTAAAATGAGAGAAAAGTTGGGTGAAGGATTGCTGAAAAAATTCTCCCCTACCTTCAGTAAATTGGGATTCAAAGGTTCCCTCCTTAAGATATTTCTTGAAAAAGAAAAAGTTAAAGAATTCAATAATATTCTTTTTAATATATACAAAGTACTTGCAGAATCTGGAGTTGAGTTGAGGTATTTGGGGGAGGAAGAGCCCTATTCGGGTGCAATGCTTTTAGAATTTGGGTTTGAAAAAGAATTTACCAGTTACGCAAATTGGCTTGTTAATTTTTTCAAATTAAAAAATATAAAAAAAATAGTTACTATTGATCCGCATACATATACATTACTAAAATATCAGATTAAGGATTATGTTAATTTTCCATTCGATGTAATATTCTATCTGGATCTTGTTAACAAAAAGGCTAATTTTTCTGGTACTGTAACAATCCATCAGGCCTGTCATCTTGAAAGATACGGAGAAAAATATAGGAAATACTATGATATTTTAAGTGATGTAAGGATAATAAATCCAATCCATTTCAACGAAAGGACCTTCTGTTGCGGTGGGCCAGATGAGGTTTTATTTCCTAATCTGACAAATAAAATATCAGAAAAGAGATTTATTGAGCTGAAATCAACTGAAGCAGATTATATAATTACCATGTGTCCAATATGTTATATTAACTTAAAAAAAGATAAAAAAGTTATTGATATTTCTCAATTTATAGCTAAATTTTAGAAAGTATTTTACTTAGCAACTTGTCAATGGCCTCTTCCCTCTTTTCCGTTGGTTCCTTCCCATATGCAATAAATGAAAATGCTAACTCTCTGCTAAGTGACACCCCAGTAAGTGAACTTACGTATCTTATGGTCCCTGTTTTAGCATAGATTTCATAATCTTTGATATCATCCAACCTATTCGAGAGAGTTCCCTTCCCAGGTCCTGGTAAATAGTAGACAACAAATTCTCTATCATAAGTAAAAATCTTAAACATCAGGTTCGAAAGTTCTGATGTTGTAAACAGATTTGTTCTTGAAAGGCCGGAACCATCTCTTATTTCAAATTGAAACGAGTCTAATCCCATATTTATTAGAAATTTTGAGACGTTGTTTGCAGCCCCAATCCAGGTTTTTTCATCGTTTTCTTCCCGCGAAGAATATCTCAATAAAAGCTCAGCAGAAAAATTACATGATATACTGAGTATATGAGATATCACATCTTTAAGCTTAATTTCCCTAGAAATTATGCTATAATTTCCATCTTTTGAATTTGTGTTTTTTGGTTCTTTCCTTATCAATTTGAATTCCCTTTCCAAAAGAGATCCCGTGGAATGTTCTCCCTTATGGTAACCTCCTATACAGTTTTCATCTATGGTATAAGGTTCTACTGGAGCACCATAACAGTATTCTTTGTCTCCTATCATCCAATCTGGATGATACTTTTCATCCCATAGCATGTTTTTATCATAATACACAAATTTCAGATCACCCAGATAATCTGAAAGTAAAGATTCAAATTCGCCTTTTGAGAATAAGAAAAGCGGATCTCCATATATGTTCAAAAATTCCTGATCTATTCTAAATAATGTCTTTAAGGTTCTTTCTTTCCCTAAAATCTTGTAAGCGTAATAGGTGGATGGTATTTTCATATTTGATGCTGGAGGGAGTGGTATTTCATGGGACTCTCCATATATTATTCTACCATCCTTACTCCTTATAGCATAAGATACGAGCATTATAAGTTAACCAAGAATTACTTTAAGTAATTTATAGAAATTATCAATAGAATAACCATGTGCAGAATGTTCATGCTTGACGGAGGTTTCAAAGAAGATTTCCACGAAATTTTTGAAGTGGCAAGATTGATTTCTTGTAACGATCCTCTTCGCGGATTATCAGAGAATTTACCTAAAGATCATAAGAATGGGTGGGCTTCCTTAATTTAACTGATAGGGAAATTTTCTATTATAGAACATCAAGTCCCCTTTGTGAATCTTCCCAATCAGAAATTAAAGATGGGAAAATAATATTTCACATGAGAAATTCCGCCCCCAATGAGCCAATGGGAATTCACAATTCCAATCCCTTTCAATCTCAATTGTAAAATCTTCAATTATTTTCGTGCCTGAATAACCTTTTTTAAAATAATACTTCATTTCACCACCTTGGATAGCTTTGAT
>Ga0208661_100327_pt1 | contig 9345 bp, 8 predicted proteins | sample ECHtaG_2_FD_187132 | JGI IMG/M metagenome (GOLD analysis project Ga0208661, IMG submission 187132) | Hot spring microbial mat communities from Yellowstone National Park, Wyoming, USA - ECH_C virus_MetaG (SPAdes) (version 2) | ecosystem: Environmental > Aquatic > Thermal springs > Hot (42-90C) >...
TCCAAGATGAATATACATATGATATAGCAAGGGTTGAGAAGTGTGATATACACTATGCAATGCCTGACGGCGAAGTTTTGCCGTTCTGCACCTTCAATGTATTCCCAGAAGTTTACAGAGATAAGATACAGAAACAATATAGTATACCAGCAAAGGTGTGGGAGAATACACACCCAGGATGGAGCTACAGCAGCGATAAATATGTTAGAAACATAAAAGAGCTTACAGCAAACCCACTATATAGAAAGACCTATGGCCAGATGATAGACTATTTTGCGCTTGATGTAAACGGTGGCAAGCACGTAGCTGGCTTCTTCAACGAGCAATTTGCAGAAGAAGCGGTAGAACTTAACAAGTAAAGGTGTTTTAAAATGGATAGAAGAGATGTGCATAGCAAACCGGGCTATGCTGAAGAATTAGCCAAAGAAAGCAGCAATGAGATAGATTTATCAAAAGAATATATAAAAATAGGAGACGCGCTTGTCAGAATGCCTTACAGAAAGATAAAGATGGTAACATTTACAAACATAAAGAAGGAAGAAATCAAAGATATCCCGCATGCTGCTAGGCTCCAATATAGGCTTATGCTCCTTGATGCTGTAATAAAGGCAAGGGTAAATTATGCAAAAGGACAGATATCGATAATATATAATCCAGTTGGGGCAGATAATATAAGGGAAAAGATAAGCTTAGATGAGCTTATTTCTTTTCTTGAGCATGAGGGTGTGCATGTTGATAAAAACAACATGAAAGATGAAGATTTTGATTATGTAAAAGAATTCTACTCCTATGCGTTTAATCCAAAAGTGATAAGAGAACACCCGCCATACGGCATGAGCAATGAGGAGTGGAAAGTGAGAAAGGCCGAGCTAGAAAAAGAGGCGAAGGAAGTAGAAGAGAAGAAATTGAAAAAGTTCAGGGAGTGGCAGGAGAAATATAAAGAGGAACACAAAGACATTCTTGCAGATATGCAATAAGCAATACATTTATTAGTAGGCTCAGCTTTTTATTTACTAAAAGAGAAACGTTTCTTTAATACTAAGAGAGAGAATTACTTTTGGTGAGAATGTGCGCAACAAAGCTCCGAAAATAACTATTACTACTATAAATTTAAAGTATAGGGGCCAGATACACCAAATGGACGGCATTAAATCAGAAGAAAGCACATTTAGTGTAACAATACCATTTACAAACAGGCCATACTCAAATTATCTTACAGACTATTTAAGTGCGGAGCACATGATAAAGAGTAGCGATTTTGATCCAGTAACAATGAAGAGCATAGAAGCTGCGCAACCATTTAAAGTTATCTCAGTAGAGCCCACATTGCCAACAAAGATAGGCCCGGAAGAGAGAGTTGAATTCAAGATAAAGATACAGGGGCCAGATATCAACTATATGGGGCCAATGACATTAGAATTCATAGAAGAAAACAAAGAATTTGTGCATCTCGAGATAACCAATACATCAATAAATTTCAGAGGCAAAGAAGTTATAGTAGATGATTCTTTAAATATTATGAATCTGCCTAAAAACGGTATATTTGGAGAAGGTATACAATTACTTAGAGCTCTTGATTATGGTACAAAGGTAGAAGCAATAGATGTTGCTGAACCTTTCAAGTTTGAAGGAGCATTTCCAAAGCCGCCTTTTATCATAAATGATAAAGGAAGCTTTATTATAACTATTTATATTAAAGCACCATCATATAACTATTCTGGACCATTGATTGTTAAGATATCTTAGCACACATTTACTCAGCATATAATATGATTTTCTGGCGCTTTTCAGATAAAGGGTTTTTATACTTTATTTGATTTATCTATTAGGTGCTTGCTTGAAGAATGAAAGCTTAGAAGAAAAGAGGAGGAGATTACTTTCGAAAGCAAAGGAAAGCGTGAGTACAGCATATGCTGGTGAGGAGCACAGCTTAATAGAAGCTATTAATACTTATCTTCAGCTTGAAAAGATTGAAAACCTTGTTTTCGAAAGATTAGAGGAGTGGTATAGTATATATTTCCCCGAGCTAAGGCTAAACAATCATGAAAGCTATGCAAAATTTGTAAAGCAGTTTGGCTTGAATAAGAAAAGGGCGAGCGAAGAAGAGCTCATAAACCTGCTTGGCGATAAGAACAAAGCAAAAGAGATATTAGCAGCAATAGCAAAGAGTATAGGAAGAGAACCAAGTGAGGAAGAGTACAAAAATATAGAAGCCTTAGCAGATGTTGTTCTTGAACTTTCAGAGCTAAGAAAAGAGGTAAGTTCATTCATAGATAAAGTAGCAAAGAAGCTAATGCCAAACATAACATATCTTATAGATCCGAAGATAGCTTCTGAGCTTTTGAGCAAGGCTGGCTCATTAAACAAGCTTGCGATGATGCCCGCTAGCACAATACAGCTGCTTGGCGCAGAGAAGGCATTATTTAAGCATATAAAATATGGGAGCAAGCCTCCAAAATACGGCATACTCTTCAAACTTCAAGAAGTTTCTAGCGCAGGAAGAAAAAAGGGAGGTAGGATTGCAAGAATATATGCAACAAAAATAAGCATAGCTGCAAAGGCTGATGCATTCAGCAAAAGGTTCATCGCTGATACTTTGAAAAAGAGTCTAAGCAACGCAATCAAGAAGAGCTCTAGCTAATTCTTTTGTTAGAAGATAAGAAATACCAAACAATATTCTATGATTTGTAGCCAAAGCCCAGTTCCTTAATAACAAATTCTATCACTTCCTTCTTCTGCTCCTCTTTTCTCAATTTTATGCTAGCAGCATTCTTGTGACCACCCGCAGACTCAACAACTGAAAAAGCTTCCTTAACTTTTTTTGTCAGGGAAAGCAGATCTATTGCAAGACCCTTACTTAGCCTTATAGAGATAAAAGAAGAGAAGTGGAGTATAACTATGCATGGCTTGCTGTTCAATGTTTCTATCCTTGATAATAGCTTAGATGCGAATCTGCCTGGAAGTGGATATCTAAGCTCCTCACTTCTTACGTTCTTGAAATCGAGAAGATATAAATTAAATTCGCTTCCTTTATAGACCTTAAGTGCATTAACAGCTAGATCAAGCGCTTCGTTCAGATGGAGCCTTGCATAGCTGAGAAGCTCTCTTTTTCTATCATCGCTTGATAGTATTGATTCTATCTCATATGGTGTAAGGTCTTTTGAACCTATTATCTTTGTATCACTTGTTATAAGCTCAAGAAGCTCAGAAAGCTCCCTTCCTTCTTCACCAGCAAATCTGCTATAATCCCCTATAAGAGATGCACCACTTATTTCTTTAGCTTCATTGATATTTGAATATATTCTTGAAAATGTACATGCAAGAAGGCCTGCTGTATAATCAGAGTCTCCGCCAAAAAGCCATGGATTGATATAATGCTCTAGCTCAAGACCTTTGAATCCTTCCACAATTGGATGGTGGTCAAGCCATATTATATCAAACTTATCCTTAGAGAACTCTATGCCGGCATTGCTCTCCAAAGAAGTTCCAAAGTCTACAATCAAAAGCAGCGGCTTTGAAAGGCTTGAAAAATTGTTTGCAAACGAGATATCTGAGCTTGCATTCTCGCTTGAATAAGCAATACTTCTATGCATACGCCACGCGATTCTACTTTCAAATTCAAAGCCAAGGCTCTTTATTGACTTGTATATGCAATAGGCCCCAGAAGAACCATCAGAATCGTTATGGAATCTTATTATAATAGGAGAGCCGAGCAAAAGCTTAGATAAAAAAAGAACAACAGAGCTTTTTAACTTATTTAGCATACGCTTGTTTATAGCTTCGATATCGCTTATCTCGCTGTTTGGCTCGTATTTTGCTAATGACTCTGAAACACTTAAAACCTTTTTATATAAATTCTTAGTATCACTCTTTTCCACCTTGCTTAGCATATAATCTGGTAGCATTCCGGCATTAAGCACATGCATCTGCTCATCATTATCCATTTCAATTGCATCGCCAAGGTTTAGAAGGAAATTGCTTTTACATACTATAAGCTTAGAAGCATCTTCACTAAGCAGATAATATAGGCTATCCTTTATGCTTGCCGCGTGCTTTATTGAAGAAACAATAAACCTCATAGAATCCGCTCAGCTTGTTACGTTATATGTTGCACTAAGAATACACGCGTTGTTTACTGTGGCATTTGTTATGTAGCCGCAGTAAGATGTGTTTTTATATGTGCGTGCAAGTGTAGTGAAGCATTGCCAAGAAGCTGTCTGGTTAAGAGTTTTGCATATGCTTACATCTTTATTTGAAACCGCTTCAGATATTAGAACAAGAGTTCTGCATGTATTTGTAAAACTTCCAGCACTTGAACAGCCCTGAAGAAGAGAGGTATAGTTTACCTCGCTACTGCTTGGCTGCACTGGCGAGACAAGCTCATAGCATGCGCTTTGCATAATACTATTGTTAAACATAGAGCAGTAGCTCTTATTTCCAAGCTCCTGAGCTACAGAAAGAATGCACAGATCTCTTGCTGTTATATTGTAAGCAAGCATAGATGAAAAGCTTAACCCCGTTATGGTGCTGTTTGGCTTAGCCTTAGAATACAATATTATGTTGCTAATAAATGTTTTGTTTGTGCTCGCAGATACATTATAACAATAGAATATATCTTTGTAATATATTGCTCTTGAAAGGCTTACTGATGAAAAACATAGACTCATATTTGGCCCTGCAAGTTCACATGCGCTTAAATTCTGTGAATTTAAGGCACCAAAGAATGCACAGGTTTGCTTATCGTTATAAGGTAGAGAGTTACACAAAGAGATATTACCTGTTTTGTTTACAAAATATTCTATACATGATGCGCCAATAGGCTCATATGCAGAGATTGCATACTTGCATATACTTGCGTTACTAAGCTTATAGGCAACTGATTGGTAGCATGAAGAGGCATAAGAGCCATTTAGATAAGAGCATATAGAAGCATTGCCTGTAGAGTAAGCAAGATTTGAGAAGCAAGAGACTTTATTACTATATATTATAACGTTTTTGCATTGCTGTATAGGTTTAGTATATACATAAAATGTTGATATTATAGCAAGTATTATTATGAATGCAACTATAGAAAGATAAATAAGAAGCCTTTGCTTTCTCAATTTATCCTCGTCTAATCCCTCTTTTGCCTTACTTGTACTTTCCTTAGGCATTTCACTTCCTCAATATCTAAATGTTTGTTGCTCCTCAGCCGCATATACCTTAAAACCTTTCGGGGTTATCTCATAAGGAGTTGTTACGAAACTGTGGTTGTTGCCACGCATCTTTATTACTTCCATAGCAAGCTTTCTTTTTTCTTCTTCACCTACCTGGTACATTATTATTATGCCATCGAAGATAAAGAATTCAGACTTAAATTCTAACTTTGCACGCTCAGGCGAGCTTAGTTCAGCTGTTAGGATAGAAGTAACGCCCATTCGTCTCAGATTGCTAACAAGAGCAAGCATAGACCTTCTATATGTTAAAGGATCATTTACTAAAAGGTCTAGCAGCGAGATAGAATCAATGACTACTCGCGTGGCTTTAGCAGATGAGACTATTGCTTCTATATCGGATATAATTCTGCCAAACTCATAGGTTGTGGAGCCTTCTGTCTGCTGCAGATGCGATGCTGGATCCTCGCTATTTATAGTTAGCAAGCCCTTATCAATCAGTTCATCTATATCATCAAAGGATGAAAATGCGGATTTAGCGTTCTCTATAACCTTATTCGCTGTTTCTTCAAGCGCAAAGAAAACACCTGGATTGCCCATCTTTGCATTATTGTAAAGGAATTCAAAGGAAAGAAGTGTTTTTCCTGCACCAGGTCCGCCTGCTACAACAATCTGATTTAATTCAGGTATACCACCATAGAGTATCGCGTCAAGCCCATCAATCCCTGTTTTAACCAAGTTCATGTGAGCACCGATATAGCAATATAATTAAAAATATTTAAACTTATTTAGTTATTATTTGCGTTATTTAATGCTGATAAAATGAGAAAAAAGATTATTTACATTGGCATACTCTTGATTATTGCTAGCCTTGCTATTGCTTACCAAGGCGCCTCTGCCCTTTTTCAGATACCAACATATTATAGCACAAGAGCAGTAGTCTCGCCTAATGTAACAGCTAGCTCACCATTTACATATAATGAAAGTACTTACATTACCCTAATATTCAATTCAACATCGCCAATCAACTTTTATGTTGTAAATGAAAGTGCATATGATCAGGTCAAAAACCTTAGACTTAACACAAGCATAGAACAGATCAAAGGCATTAGTGAAATAAAGTTAAATGCTTATAATGGAATTTTTAGCAACCTAATAGCACTTAACGAGAATAGTGTTCTTCTATACAATACCTCAAATCTTAAAAACGGTACATACTATGCACTATTTGAGAACACGGGCAATAAAACAGCCAACCTAACAATCTTATATATCTTCCAAACGAAGAGTTCCTCGTTTAACGCTATTTTTGGCTATGGGGGCGTTTCTGCTGTTTTGCTCATATTGGGCACTATACTTATAGTCTATGGCTTTATCCTAAAAAGCGGGAGCGATAAAAAAATGGAGATAAAAGGAAATGGAAGGAAGAGAAGCAATAAATAATTGTCTAATTCGAGTTCGACGAAAAGTTTATTAATCATAAATGTAAAAGATAAAAACAAGTGGTACTATGGATGAGCTTCAAGAGAGAATTGCAGGCGAGATTGCATTATCTGATAGCCCTGGAAGTACTATGAAGAAGTGGAGGGAGCTTTTTGGTATATCGCAAGTAGAGCTTGCAAAATATCTTAAGATTTCAACATCTACGATAAGCGATTACGAGGGCAACAGAAGGATGAGCCCAGGCGTTGGTGTAATAAAAAGATTTGTAAGCGCGATATTTGAGATAGATAGACAGCATGGCGGCGAGGTTATAAGAAACCTTACAAAGTTTGGCTCTAGCGATAATAAAGAAGTACCATATTATTTCCTAAAGGACTTTACTGCGCCAATAGATGGTGTTGATTTTGCAAGGCTTATAGAAGCTAAGATTATAGCAAATCCAAGCACGCTCGATACTGCGAAGCTCTTCGGCTACACGCTTCTTGACAGCCTTCGAGTTATACTAGAGATCTCTCCGAGCGAGTATCCTAAACTGTTTGGTACAACAACAGAGAGAGCGTTTATCTTTGACCAGGTGAGCACAGGAAGGTCACCTATGGTTGTTGTAAGAGTAGCACCAATAAAGCCAAGGGTAGTTGTGATAAGGGGCTTAGAAGAGATAGACAAACTGGCTATAAAGATAGCGCAGGTTGAAAAGATCCCGCTCCTCGCAACAAAGCTTAGCGTTGATGAGATAAAGACAAGGCTAGAGAAAATATAAAAATTGAATGTAGAGAAATGCATGCAACACTATTTATAATTTGAATTTGAAAAGAATACTATGCATATCGCTGATCTCAAGGGCATTGCCACAAACGAGTTTTTAGATTCATGCAGAGAGCGCGGAATCAACGAGCTTACGCCACCACAGGAGCTCGCTGTAAAGGCAGGAGTTCTTGAAAAGAAGAATGTAGTTGTTGCTAGCCCAACAGCTAGCGGCAAAACGCTTATCGCTGAGATGGCTATAATAAACAGCATTGTAAGGCATGGCAAAAAGGCGGTTTACGTTGCACCGCTCAGAGCGCTTGTAAGCGAGAAATATGAAGAATTTAAAGGTGCTTACCCATATCTTAGAATTGCAATCTCAATAGGCGACCTTGACTCTCTAGATATGTGGCTTGAAAAATATGATATAATCTTTGTTTCAACAGAAAAGCTCGATAGCCTGATAAGGCATGGTGCTAGCTGGATAAATGATGTAGGCTGCTTTGTATTCGATGAAATCCATATGATAGGTGATACAAGCAGAGGATCTGTGCTTGAAATACTGATAACAAGGTTAAAGCGCACAGTTCCAAATGCACAAATAGTAGCTTTGAGTGCAACCATAGGCAACGCAAAGGAAATTGCAGAATGGCTTGGCGCAAGGCTTGTAGAAAGCAATTATAGGCCTGTAGAGCTCAAAAAAGGTATTGTGCTTGATGGTAAAGTATATTATAGAGATGAGGAAGAGGAGCTTCTAGGAAATAGCAAAATTCCAGAGGTAAGGATTGTAGAAGACACACTAGAAAGAGGAAAGCAGCTCATACTATTTTATTCTACAAAGAGGAATGCAGAGGCTGGAGCAGAAAGGCTTGCAAAGATTGTAGAGAGATATGTAAAAGAAAGCGAGAAGAAGGAGCTAAGCGAAGCGGCGAAAAGGGCTAAGAGTGTTCTCGGCAGGCCGACAAGCCAGTGCGAGAAGCTGGCAAAAAGTATTGAGAATGGCGTTGCCTTCCACCACAGTGGCCTTGTTAATGAGCAAAGAAAAATTGTTGAAGACTCTTTTAGAAATGGCTTGATAAAAGTTGTTTGTTCTACAGCAACATTATCGCTTGGCATAAATATGCCCGCACACACTGTAGTTGTTAGAGACACAAGCAGATATAGCGAAATAGAAGGTGGCGAAAAATTGAGTGTCAATGAGGTGACTCAGCTATTTGGAAGGGCTGGAAGACCAAAATATGACAAAGAGGGAAGGGCTCTGCTCATAGCCAAATCGAAGGCTGAGATACTAGATTTATATATGCGTTATATAGATGCTGAGCTCGAGCCAATCAATTCAACACTAGGCATGCTTCCAATACTAAGAACACACGTTCTTGCCTTTATAGCAACAGAATTCCTGAGGAGCAAAGAGGCTATTACAGATTTCTTTGGTGACAGCTTCTACGGTTACCAATATGGAAGCATTAGAGAAATAAGCAACATTATAGATGAAATTATAAACGAACTTTTGGATTGGAGATTTATTGAAAAGAGTGGAAGCTTGTATAATGCTACAAAAATAGGCAAAAGGGTAAGCGAACTTTATATAGACCCACTCTCAGCCAAATGGATTGTTGATACGCTTCCGAAGAAGAGAGATACTATTGGAAATCTCTTCATGATAACAAATAGTATAGAAATGAGGCCATATGTCAAGGTCGTAGAGGATGCAGAAGAGGGTTTCTTTAGATACAGAGAATTTATAGATGAATGGCTTGAAGGTGAGATGAGTGAATTTATGCTTTATGATCCATTAAAGGCACTTAGCACAGCGTATATGTTAAATGATTGGATAAACGAAAAGAGTGAGCAAGATATTATAGAAAAATATTCAACAACGCCTGGTGCACTCTATACAAAACTGACTAATGCAGACTGGCTTATATATGCAGCATCTGAACTTGCAAAGATAATGCACATTCCAAACATAGACTTAATCATGCTCAGGCTCAGGCTAAAGTAT
>Ga0208661_100328_pt1 | contig 9302 bp, 8 predicted proteins | sample ECHtaG_2_FD_187132 | JGI IMG/M metagenome (GOLD analysis project Ga0208661, IMG submission 187132) | Hot spring microbial mat communities from Yellowstone National Park, Wyoming, USA - ECH_C virus_MetaG (SPAdes) (version 2) | ecosystem: Environmental > Aquatic > Thermal springs > Hot (42-90C) >...
TGTTCTTCATTACGATCATGAAAAAGTAATACTGTTATCCTAACATTTGGCCATTATCTGAAGCTGAACATTACAAGAATCTGAATCATTAGTTCATTATGTAAGGCTTAAAGCTTGATTCTTAATTTTAGGGAAAGATTGTTCTTGAGCAATTTCGAATTGTACCAATGGTGCGAATAATATTGTTTAGGCATCTTAACTTAAAAAATGGTAGTTGGAAGATATATAATTAAGGAGTTATACGTCAGAAAAAATATAAATCGGTGTTTTACAATAGGCATATACCAAAAGGTGAACAAATAATGAAAGAAATTTATAATGAATAGGAGGATGCTGTTTCACCCGTTATCGCAACAATATTAATGGTTGCAATAACAGTAGTGCTGGCAGCAACTGTTTAAATACTCATAAGCCATTATACGAGTGTAGGAGCTACAATTCCCCTTAAAGCAAGCCTGGCAGTTAACAACGAAGGACAAGGAACCGGTGTATATTTTTATAACCTCACAATAACGGTTTCGACACCGGCCAATCTAACCAATATGGGGAATGTGCATATCGTTGTTAATGGCAATAAAGTTACTCCTTCCACAGATTCTTATTTAGCCTCTGTAGTCTCTGATGTCTCCACAGCCGCTAAAAATGGGGTGACTGTTGTTGAATATATTGTATACAATACAAACGGAGCAATAGAAAGCAGTTATATACAGAGCGGATTGACAATAGTCTTAGTCAGCAGCAGTAATTTATTTGGCGATACTGTTTCCTTGACATACTCAGGATATAGCGGTACAGTTTCCACAACACTCCCATAATTTTTTATTTTTATATTTTCTTGTTGTAACTGAGTGCGATTTTTCTTCGAAATCATTTTACCTTCTTATTTATATAGATGGATAAATGACCAATAATGAAGATGGTAAATTCTATCCAATTAAAGACTTAATTATATTTTTACCTATTTTAATAGCATATATAATAGTTGGCGCCCTAGCCTCACATCCATTCGACGATGCCATCTATGCAAATAATGCCCGACTTTTCTACTACCTAAGGATACCACCATTCTTTTCCCTTCCAATGGGCGCTTACTATGATGCTATCAACATTTCAGGCTACTTTTTCTCAGTATTCCTCAGCCTCTTCCATATAACAAATGTGATCACCATACAGCTTGGGGTCAAGATACCATTCATAATATTTGCATTCTTAACAGCATTTATTGTTATGAGAATAGGCAGGGAGCTGGGATTCAACGGTAAATTTGCATCCCTGCTTCTACTTACATCACCTATATATTTCTTCACTGTATTAATATACGGCTCCGCCATTGTTGTATCCGTATTCTTCCTCATGGCCGGCCTCCTGTTCCTCATAAGGAAGAAAATACCGTATTCTGCAATACTTTACGGTATGAGCATAGGTTCATACCTCTACCCTGTTTTTGCAGTTCCATTCATTCTTAGGTATATCTGGATAAGGGAGGGTAGGAAAAATGCTCTGACATTTCTCATAATTTCCTCAATATTCGCCGCCCTTGGACAATTATCAATATTATTTTTCTTCTTTTCCAAAGGTATGGCCAGTGCGGCCCCCAGTTCCCCCTCAGGCTACCTCTCCCCCTGGAACTACGTGACATACTACAGTCCACTGGATTTCCTGAATATTTTCAATCTCGGTTCATATATTCCAGGAGAAACTCTTAATATTCTCTACTATGGTTCCGCAATTATAGCTTCATTTGCATATTTTCTTATTCCGAGAGATAAGGTCGATATTAGATCTTTGGTAGTATTCCTCTTCATACAGGGCATTCTTTTCTCTTCACTCGCCCCCTATAACCTACCGAGCTATATTACAGCCGAAATACCCCTGGCAATAGTTTTCTCATTCATGGAGAGGAGGTGGATATTCATTGCGTTGACATGGATGTCATCATTCTTCAGTTTCATAGTGATGCAGACGATAAACAATGTCGGCTTCGTCATATATTTCGCTGATCTCAATCACAGCATTCTGAACTTAAGGAATTCCTATCCATCCTGGCTAGTTCAGGCAGCAGGCTCCCTTTACGGCATTTCAATACTCTCATCCCTATTTTTCCTCCGTAAAAAAAGGGGAAGGGAAAATTTCATTCCCAAAAAATCCCTGGCAGCCCAATCTTCCTTAATACTTGCACTCGTGGTTGTAGCAATAATCCTTCTTGTTCCTGTGGTCTCAAACATACCCCCAGATATGATGCTGTCCAGTGAATTGAATACCTTCACTCCGCAGGTAGCAGGGGAGAGCATAGTTAATGGTAACCTCATGGTTGAATATTCATTCCCAATGGCATTATACTCGGGAAATTATGCTAAGAATCACATGACTGGAATCATCTCTCTCCCCTCTTTCCCCGTGCCCGTATTTATGCAGCTTGCTGGCAGGGATAATACATCCGGAAATATGGAATATAACATTTCAGTCCCATTCCCAATCTACAATCCCGCCCTCACTTTATACTACCCATCCGATAATATGGATGACCTCTTCCTGGAAAATGGTTCTGGCATAATACATCCATCCTCCATATCATTTATTGCCGGAAATCCTAATGCATTCAGATATTCATTCTCCGGAGAATTTGCAGGAAATTACAGTCTTCGCATAGACGGTCAGAATGCATTTTATTCCAACGGAAAGGTTCCAACCATGTCTTTTGCAGGTTTTCCTTATGCATCATCCATCACACTTGACGGTCATAATATAAAATCATACATACCTGGAAAAATCATAGAACCTCGCATGGTTGTGATTTACCATGGACCATACATGGAAATACCGCAGATTTTACCGACATTCTCAATCACTTTAAATTTGCCCACGGAGCCATATGCACCTTACCTGATTACGGGCGGCATAATGTTCCTATCACTAATATTGATTCCCTTGGCAATTACCAGGAGATGGTAATTTCCTTGAATGAAAGCATATACCCTCCCATATTTTTTAATACTCATTTCTCAATTGCTTTTTCGATATCAATTGTTATGTGTGGCACATTGATCGTTAGACAGAAGGCTGATCATTCCTGCTTCTGAGATACATTTCTTATTCCATATCCCAGGAGGAATATTTCCGCTACTTTCCTGTATTTTCTTAATTTAACGGGTACAAGTTGCATGAAAAATTCCATGTCATCATTGCTGAACGTTCCGAACACCTTTATCATCATTATATATATATGGCAAAACCCATAATGATAAAAAGGAATAATTTTGCTATGGAAAAATGGAATAAATTTTCAGCAGTGAATATTACCATGAACATAACTGGAGCTGGTGTGTATATTTTTGCTATTTTCAATCTCTCATATTCAAATATGGAATATTTTTTCGCGTAATAAAGTAGAATGAAGAATAATGCTATGTTTATTGATAAAAAACTATTGCAGCCCCTATGAGGTGCATCCTAGGTATCAAGAGGAATGAGAGTATGAAATTTGATATGAGTGCCGCTGACGATGATATTATAAATATTTTGGTCTTCCTTACGCTCTGGAGTGCCACTGCCAGCACGTTGCCCGAGACGAATATTGATCCAATCACAAGGACTATCATCACTGGATAGGATGCAGGTAGGTATTCTCCATTGGAGAAAAATAGAAGTATGTACTGTGAGAGCGACGCCACCAGTAAAGCTACCGGGACGTACATGGCAGTCATTATCTCTATACCTTTAGATACGGTGTACCTCATGGCATCTTATTCTCCCCTCCTGTACATTTCAGACAACTTCGGAAGGAGTATTGTGGAAAATGGGCCTATTATGAATGATATTGCTGATGGTATGAGGCGTGCAAAGTTGTATATGCCAAGAAGCGAGTGATTCATTAGGTATGAAACTATGAACCTGTCCAAGTAGGTTGCGCCATATCCTATGAGCGAAGCCATGAATATTGGTACTCAATAATTTTATAACGGGAATAGGATAGAATGTCTCTTTCCTCCCACCTCTCCTGGCTATTGATAATAACATTATAAGAAATGCTACTGATGAAATAGCATTACCGGTCGCCCATCCTATCACTATGAGATTCGCATCCCTAAATGCATATAGGAATATCAAGGGCAGTGAATAGGAAACAATAACTCCTGTTATATAATAAAAATTGTTTTTTATGCACGTAGTGATCTCAACCTGTATAGTGATGTTGATTTACTGATAATAGTGAATTTTTCAGGTTCTACTGTCCAAAGATTGAAATTAATGGATCTCCCTCTAGGATATGAAGCCATAATGCTTACAAGGGATGAAATAATTAAAATGAAGAATCGTAATTCAAGATTCACTGGAGATGCTTTCAGAGACGGGATGATGGTCAGGCGATAATAATCTACTTGAAAAATAATCATGTGGCTACTGCAGCGATGAAAGTTTGGAAGGGAACGATCATTAGCATAGATTTTAAAATAGTTCAATTATTTCTAAAACCAGAATATTAATAAATGAATATATTTTTAAAATAATACGCATTGAGGAGAAAATGCCCTATTCATTAGCTTACTTCATAGAGAGCTTCTATCCAAACATAGGTGGTTCTGAGAAGAGAGCTATGAGTTTGCTTTCAAGATTGCATAATTTTTCTGTAAATGTATTCACAATCAATTTTGACAATTCAGGTAAGAATGATTATGTAAATAACATTACAATAAATAGAATCATGGATTCTAAGAAGAGGGAATATTTCACACAAGGCGGAAGAAATATCATTAAAGCGATGGAATATGCCTCTAGGGTAAGGAGGGTCGTTAAGGAACAGAGATTCGACCTCTACATATTCGATCAATTTCCATACTTCCATTACAGCAAGTCAATAAATTATTTACCCGGGGATAAGGTGCTGGTGCAAATGCACGAGGTTCTGAAGAATTATTATAATAATTTTCTGTTAAATTATACCCTTTCTTACTATGAAGGCAAGATGGCCAGAAATAGGGGAGGAGTGATAGCCACAAGTAATTTCAACAAGCGGAAAATTTCCAGCGAATATGGAATTCCCGGTAATGGGATAGAGGTCATAAGCAATGGCATAGATTTCATAGATGATAGTGATAAGGCGGATAGGAAAAAAATCATATTCGTGGGAAGAAACACTCCGGATAAACGTATCCCCGTTATTTTTGAAATAGCAAGTAAAATGAAAGAATATGATTTTACCATAGTTACAGATGATGGCTCCTTCAGCAATATACCTGAAAATGTAGCGGTCAGGGTTGGATTGAGTGATGATGACATAAGGAAAGAATACAGGTCTTCAAGTATTTTCCTGACAGCCAGCTACAGGGAAGGATTCTCCATAGCATCCCTTGAAGCGATGGGATTCAGCCTTCCGGTTCTCTACATAAGATCACCATTCAATATGGCGATGGAAGAAATAGTCAGGGACGGATACAACGGATTCTCATGCACCGGTATTGATGATGTGGTGTCAAAAATAAGGGAGATGGAAGATGTCAGAAGATACAGAGAGCTAAGCAAAAACGCATATAATTTTGCCCATGAGAGAATGTGGGACAATATTGCCAGGCAGTATGAATCTTATCTGATAGATAAAATAGAGGGGAAATAATGAAGAAATTATTGCCATACATCATTGCAGTTTTGGCCGTATCCATTCCATTCTTTTCTTTCATGGCATCTGGATATTTTTTCGGCGATGACCCCTTTGAATATGCTCTCTCTTCCCTTGTTATATTCAGGCACTTCCATTCTGCATATTCCTATCCTTATGTTATGATGAGCATCATTTACCTCCCAACATTATTCCTTGGAAATGGAGGCGTAATATTTTACTCAATGCTTATGGATATTGTATCTTTCATATTCATGTTTGCTGCAATGCATAAACTCCTGTCATCAATGAAAGTTCCTTATTACAGGAGTATGCTTGCCTCTTTTTTCTTCGCATTCTCACCTCCGATGCTCACTGAGATAGGATGGGGCGGACAGGCACAATTCTTAAGTTTAGCTTTCTCCCTCCTCGCAGTTTCATTCTTCCTGGAGGAAAATAAAATATCATATATTTTCATATTCCTTTCGGGAATAACTGAAGCATATTCATCAATTTTCGGAATTATTTTCATTTTCTTTCTTATACTCTACAAGAGGAAATGGTTTCATCTTGCTTATGAAATCATATCAGTTCTATCTGCAATTATTGTTATTGATGTGATGGGGAGTGCAAAAGGAATATCGATAAAACCTTTAATAATGCATATACAAATGCTTTTCTCAACAGTGGGTTATGGATATTTCCTTGCTGGCGCTGTGCTCATTATAATGATATCATTAATAGGTCTAAGGGACATAAGGGGCGACAGGGAAAGGTCAGACATACTTGCACTTTCATTCCTTCCGTTACCCTTTTATCTTCTGGTAACACCCTACAACGATCCTTACAGAATAGCATACTTCATAATGATCCCCCTGTCACTTTTAGTGGGTATATTCATTTCTTCTGGTTCCCTAAAATCGTGGAAGAGGGCCGCGGTTATTGCAATAGTTGCAGTTCTCATTCTTGTTTCATTTAGTTCTTATGGTTCAGACCTAAGTTTTTACTCAAATCCCTCCAGCCTTTCTGAGGCGGGAAACTACATAAATTCACATTCACTTCCAGGCGAGGCATTCGTGAACGTGAATATTCCTTCTGGCTGGTCACTGGAATTATTCTCCAAGAGGTACATGTATTACGGTGAGGCTAACGCATCATATATGCTATACAGCTATCAGATCTATAATGTGCTTCTGGGAAAGCTGATGTCCTCCTACTATTACATAAATTCCTCCAACACATACATACTTCTCGATAACGGTCAATCGTCAGTTACATTCTACTCATATGACCTGAATCAGTTGGATGAATTCATGACACTCTATACTGGCAATATCAATCAATCAGCCCTAGTAGCGCAGAAGGTTAAGATAAGCTGGAGTGGTCTTTTAATCGACTACGGTGAAAAATACATAGAGATGAATTTCACTACAGGGAATAATGTCACCATGGATATAAGGTCTAATATGAACACACCAATTATTTTCCTCCTTGAAAATTCAACTGTTAGAACATCTGGAGGTCTATTCATCAGCACTAATAATGGCGTCACTCTAACAATATCCGGAAAGAATATTTCATACGTCAGGAATAGGGGGCAAAGTATGATAGAGATTTTTCCGGGTCAGCACGGCGAGAATATAACATTCCTAGATGGCCACAGATTTATGATGCACAGCAGCGATATATTGTACAGGGATTATAAGGTGAAATTTGCAATAATGTATCTTTCGGATGGAGTTGAATCAAGATTTTATACAGACAGTAATTTCACCTTGGCATATAGCAATACGCTTGAATCAGGAAACAAGGTTCTGATATTTGAATACATTTGATTCCTGTGAAAATTAAATTATATATTAATAAATATGTGCTTGTTGAAATTAGACATAGTTAACTTCAGGGGGCGATAATTGCTGAACTGTCACACCCCCGAATAATAGTGTCCCGTTCCATTGAGGTGAGTCCCCTCTGAATTCGACGCCGCTGTCGATAACATTGATGCGAAAATAGATGGAAATATTTTCCCACGTGTTTATTTTCAGACCTGAACCATTTAGAACGGTGCTATTTATTGAAACAACGGACGAATTGAGATGGTAGGAGACTACCAGGACAATAGAATTTGAAGATGAATTGTTGGTAGTCATAATTCTGAATATGGCCCTGTAGTAACCAGGTGCAAGGTTTATGAATGGCCCGCCCCATATCTGGTTCCACTGACCTGACCGCGTGAAATCGTTATTCACTGAGATGATGTTCCTCGATCTGCTGCCATTGTTTAGCATCATAGAATCAGGAGAAAAATTTCCATAATAAGGGACGTAATATTCCATGGGACCGGTATAATTTCTCTTGAGGAGGATGATTCCAGATGCATCAGCTACTATGCCATATCTGCCAGTCATATAAAGATAGTTGAAAACATTTATCATGGTTAGGTTCTGCGGGGTCGTATACAATGAAGGATGGGTCAGGAAGAAACTATAAGGATCCTCTATGACGTATTCCGGGTATATACCTCTGTGCCAGCTGTCAGGGAGCATCCAGTTGTATCCTATGCATAACTGTGGCATATTGTCCTGTATCATTATAGATGATCCTCTTGGGATTAGTTTTATTATATTTTCCAGTTCTGCATCATAGTTCGTGAAGTGTGTATTTTCCTGTATATCATAGGAAGGGACAATATATGCATTAAATGGTCCCCATGGCATCAGGACAAGGGAAATTGATATGTTCACCGCAATTACCAGGAGTGCTATATTCCTGAGAGCCCTGATATTGTTCTTCCTGAATATCTTACTCAAGGGGACGATTCCCCGGGAGAGAGAAATGAATAAGAATGGAGCAATAAGGCTGGGATACTGGAAGAACATTGGAGATATGTAAGGAAAATAATTGTTCAGGAATGCAAATCCCATGAATGGGAGAATAAGGAATATGTACCTCCTGTCAAGAAAGGGAATAAAGAGGAGTGGAGCGAGCATATAGATTATGTACAGTACCTTCTCCTGCCATGTTGTTGTTATCACGGTGATATAGGATTGAATGGAATGATAATTAGCCAGAACAGTGAAGTATGAAATTCCAAAATATAGGGTCACCGTCATGAAAAGTGCGGCAGATACTGTCATCAATATAATGGAAAATTTCCTGTTATCTTTCTCTCTCATTGTTAACATTGACATTATAAAGACAATCAGAGGAACAAGATAATCCGAAATCATGGCAAGGAACAGGAAAAGGAATGATTTCCGTTTTTCGCCTTTGAGGTAAAAATAGAAACCCGTGAGGAAGAAGAACGGAACCAGTGCCATGAAGTGGAAATCAAACCAGTTAACTCCACCAATTGGATAGTAGAAGAGGAAAGTCAAGGAAATGAATAACGAAGTTCTATCATCGTGGGTGAAATGTTTTGCAATTCCAAATAGGGGGAAAACAGATGCGCCAATTATTGTACTCTGGAATACAAGAAGCATTTCATCGTTTGGGAATAAATCGAAAAACGGAGCAATGAGAAAATATATCATTTTATTAAGTGCTAGCGAAGGTTGTCCATCGTAAAATATTGTGAAAGGCTGATGGAAAAGACTATAAAGAAGGTAAGAAGAAACTCCAAGGTCAAATACTCCTGAATTGAAAGAAAGAAATCTGAGTATTGTAATAAATGACCATGAAACTGTATAAACGATGAATGATACTACCA
>Ga0208661_100331_pt1 | contig 9224 bp, 9 predicted proteins | sample ECHtaG_2_FD_187132 | JGI IMG/M metagenome (GOLD analysis project Ga0208661, IMG submission 187132) | Hot spring microbial mat communities from Yellowstone National Park, Wyoming, USA - ECH_C virus_MetaG (SPAdes) (version 2) | ecosystem: Environmental > Aquatic > Thermal springs > Hot (42-90C) >...
CATAAACACAGTTAAAAGGGTTTGGGTACCCGACGAACAAAGGCTCGTAACGTACCGTCCACCCGTGTTAAAACACGGATTTTTTCCAAGTCGGAAAACACGGCGTTTTTACGGGTAAATAACCGTGAAAAACAACCAAGTCGTAGGGAAACACTACATAGGAAAAACAACCCGCTAACACCGGTATTTCCAAACGAAAAACGGCTAGGAGTAAATCACATAAAAATACCGGCTCTAAAGGGGGTTTTAATACCAGTCCACATAGACTATCTAAAACTCTTTTGTCGTCTAATAGTGGCTATGTCCGTGTCTGTTCGTTACCCCTATCGTTGTTACCCGACTTATTGGCCCTGTTAGGCGACGGTGGGTAGTCTAACACTTCCCTTATCTCCCTGGTATAGTTCTCCGACAAAACACCGTTGTACAGTGCGTCTATTGCCTGTCTGGTAGTGTACTTCTCCAATAGCTTGTTAGCCGTGTTTACCCCAACATGTGGCAGTCCACATAGGAAGTACACTGCCTTTTCACGTGTACTACCACCCTTACGTCCAGTCCTAACGGTTACCTGTGGCCTGTAACCCGTGGTACGTTTATACGCCGAATGTAGAAACATGTGTGCGTACGTTGTGTTTGGAAGCAGTAGAACACTTATGCCAAAACCCAGCATTAGCCCTGTCAGTGCACTTAGGAATGCGTAGGGGTTACCCTTCCTTATCCGTGTGTGTTCGTATAGTGAGCCGTGTACGAGTACCATGTATCGTACGGGTACGTCTGATTCAACGTTTAACGCCCCTTTTACTTGTTCGTAGATACGTCCAGTGTAAAGTGAGTTGGCAAAGTCGTTTATTTCTTTGCGTTCGACGGCTAAGGCCTTACCGTCCAAAGGAAAAAGGTAGTCGAAAGGCATAGCCTCAAACGTTGCCTCAACCTTGAACCTACTCGTAAAGGAATTGTAGAAGGGTGTTATACGTTCACGTGTGTCTACTACCATCATTTAGGTTCACCAGTAACAGTACCTCCGACTTAACCCTAGGGTCCATCATCTTACCCCTTATAGCAGAGGTAACCACTTGTCCAGACGTTTTAACGCCACGCATAACCTGACACATGTGTGTACCCGTGCTTATAACCATTACCCCACTGTCCTCGTTGTTACCCAAAGCCTTGTAGATGTCGTCGGCTATCCTGTGTGTCATAACTTCCTGTGTGTTAAGTCCCCTACTGTTCTTACGTACGACACGTGCAAGCTTACTTACCCCAAATATCCTGCCTTTCGTTAGGTAGGCTACGGTAACAGTGCCGTAGAAGGGTAGTAGGTGGTGTTCACACAACGTGAAGTAGGGTATGTCTCGTTCAATCGTTATGTCGTTGTATCCTTCAACGTCGAATAACACCAACCTGTCGTCGTCCGGGTCCATGGCTGTGAGTTCACGTAACATGTCGGCGACACGTCTAGGAGTGTCCTTTAGGGAAGGGTTACTGTCAGGGTCGTAGCCTAACTCTAGGAGGATTGCACGTACATGTTCCTCTAACACGTTTAGACACCCCTAACGTTGCCGAATACCCTTATGTGTAACCTGTCAGTGTACCTATAACCTTTCTCTGTGCATAGGGGTATAAGCCACTTAGCACGTTCCGTCAACGTCTGTGCGTTGGTACCCTCAGGCATAAGCAGTACGTTACCCTTAGGCACCCTGTACTTTTCAACGTAGGTGTCAACGTCCAACACGTCGTTAGGATCCCTAACAACGAACTTAAAGTAAACGTTGTGTCCTGAACGTGCAAGTACAACCCATCTCCTAATGACTTCAACACGTTCACGGTACTCCTCAGTGTTACCACTATTAGAAAGCTTAGGGCTTAGGTCCCAGTAGTTAACTAGGAAGGGTAGTTCCTCTGGAAACATAGTTGCGTTTGACTCAACCTCCACTGTCGACCCACGTATGTTCCTGACCAACTGTGTTAGCTCCGTTGCCTGTAATAGTGGTTCGCCTCCTGTAACGACTAGGTGTCTAACGTTGTCGCCTAACCCTTGTGCTTCTAAGGCGTCTAGTACTTCCTCAACACTTAATTCAACAACGTCGTTACCCTTAGTCATCCACGTATAAGTGGTGTCACACATCCAACCACCGTTAGGTTTCCAGCCTTTGGCTGTACGTGTGTACCCACAGCTAAGGTTACACCCCCATAGCCTTAGGAACACACTCGGCCTACCCATGTTTACACCCTCACCCTGAATACTAGTGTATATCTCCGACACGTTCATGTGCGTACCACCTTCACAGAAGCCTCAAAAGCCCTAAGGATGTCCCGTAGGCTTAACTCTCTGCGTACTAGTCCTCCGACTGCGACAGGGTGTCCACCGCCACTTATCAAGCCGGAGGAAACCTCTGTAACAGCAGTCATCAGTGCATTCATGTCCAGGGTGTTGTCAGGTGCCCTACCACTTAACGACGCATAATCGTTACTTGGAACGCCATAGTTGATGGCTATACAAGGCATGTTCCTGCTTTTGACGTTAGCAACGTATGGTGCAACGTCCCAAGGGTGGTTAGTAACAGCCACAGTTAGACCCTCCACTTCGAACGTCCGACACACGTTCAGCGAAAGTGCGTCGTTACGGTGATCGTTCCATGCCTGCACCCAGCCTTTAACCAAAGCTGTATACGGTTTCTGTGCTATTAGGTATGTCGGTATATCCATCAAACTCAGAGATAAGTCGTATAGGGCGTCGTAAGTGTTGTTTTCGTCAAGCATTTTACTTGCCAGGTAGGCACCCTGGTCGTATGCTACTCTACGGCACGTGTTTATAGACATGCCTAACCCTGACGCCAAAGTGTAACGTTGCTCAGACTTACCGTCCCACCTAACCGTCTTCCACTGGAACTCTGACACACCTTCCTCAGCTAACCCACTTAGAATAGATTCCCCTCCCTCTGTTTCGTCGGCAACGTCTGCGTATAGTCCGACGGTAACAAGTGCCTTAAGGAACGGGTCACTGTCCTTACCCGTAATCTCCCTGACGTACCTATAAGTTAATCCTGCCCCACAGTTCTTTTCGTCGTTAATGATGTTGAACTTAGGACTCTGGTACTCCTCATATTTTTCGTAAGGAGGGTGATGGTCCAGTAAGTAGACGTCAGTACCCTTCTCCGACACCTTTTTCAGGTTGTCCAGGGTTTCCTTAGTTGTTCCTAGGTCAGTGACAAAAACAGTGGAGTACTTAGACATCCATTCAACGTCGAACGTCTGCACACCGAACGCCCACCATTTCTGGAACCTGACGTCAACAGGAACACCTAACCCGTACTCAAGGATTTTGGCACTAGTAACACCGTCAGCATCATAGTGGCTTAGTACGGCAACCCTCTGCCTAACACTCACGTCTATTACCTCTGAACTCTAAGTACTCCGTCTACAACCTTTATGCCAAGGCTGTCCATAAGTGCGTTAAGGGTAGCCTCGTCCACACCCATAGCCTCAGCCTGTGTTTTAACAGTGTTATAGTCACGTTTAAGCATGGCCCACACTTTAAGCTTAGTAACAATCTCGTCACTGACACCAGTACCCTTACCTGTCTGTGTCTGTGTTGGTGTAGGTTGTGTCAGTGTTGTCTGTTTAGTTTCCTCCTTAGTCTCAGTTTTCTGTTCAACTTTCTGTTCAGCCTTAGGCTCAACCTTAGGCTCCGACTTAGGCTCGGCTTTAGACTGTCCGTCCCTGTGGACTAGTCCGACGTGTGTCTTAAGGGCTATCTCCGACTTAAACTCCTTACCGCACGTCTGACACTTATACCCTTGAACAGTAGTAGGCTCAGCCACCTGTTTAGTTTCAGTTGTCTGTTTAACTTCCGCTACTTGTTTAGGCTCTGCTGTCTGTCTGGGCTGTGTACCCTGTGCGTCGAACACGTCGAACACTGTGAACTCGTAGCTGTTACCACGCATACTACCCCTGAACACCCTAACGTCACCTGTCTTTAGTTCCGTGGTAACCGAAGGAGCCGTGTCCACCACTATTTCACCACTGTCGTCCCCAACAAGGTAGGAACGCCACGTTAGGTCAACAGCGTCCACAACACCGTCCTTCTCGCATTCAACCTTACCCTTACTCTGCAACTTACGGTAACACTTAGGACACCCAATATACGTTCTCTCCTCTATTTTCTGGACAACGACACCTTTAATGGCACATGGAACGTCCGGCTTAATCTCTGATATTTTAATAACACTTATAGGCCGACTTCTCCTAGGCACTTCGAAGGGTATGCCTTTCTCGATGGCAAATAGTTTGGCCACTAGTTCGAAGTTACCCGTGAACTCAGGGTACTTCTGTTGTGCCCACTGCATTACGTCTTCCTCACTGTACCCGTTTTCCCTAAGGGTTTCCTTTAGGTTCATATAACCACCAAGATACAAACAACAGAGTAGAATATAAACGTTATACTCCGAGGTACTGGTCAAGGGTACCGTCGTACCTTACACCCACGGTACGTTCAAGCATGTTGTTCAACAGCTCCAAATAGTAGTTCACGTCCACGTGTTCAGACCTAACGTTACCGTTTACTAAAGGCTGGATGCCGAAGTAAGTGTAGACGTACTGTACCTTGTCCCCAACATAATATTTATACCCTAACTTCTCTGCTTTCTTAGCCGCTTGGACGTGGTGCGGCTCAACCTTGTAGTCGGCTTTGCTTATACTCTTACTCAGTGCTAGCTGTTCTACGGGTATCTGTCCTTTCTTAAGCATACTTACAAACTCACTAACCAAAGGTGTAACCTTACCGCCGGTAAGGTACTCCGACACAACAAGTTTCTGCAGGTCCTTAATGGCCTGCGGCCAATCACTTCTAACAGTTTCCATTCCGACGGTTTCAACGGTAGGAGTTATACGTCCCTTACCCTTCCTCCAGGTTACGAGTCCAGCGTACTTCTTTTTAGCGGCAGTACTGTCTCCTCCACGTCTAGGGAAGTATATTCTCGAAAACAACTTGTCTGGTTCAACTGTTATGTCCACACCCATACGCTCCCTTATACATAGCTCCAGGTAACGTGCCAAGTCGTAGTAGCCTTCCTCAGTGGTGTCCTTCGGTATAACCACGAACACACTGTCAGTGTCCGACGCAACAACTTTTAGTCCGAGCTGTTCACATGCCTCACGCATAACACTGTTTATCTCCCTACCGTAGACTGCCACTCTGTCTCCTAGTTCAACGTTGAACAGCCTGAAGGAAGGGTTACTCATCACGCCGTAAACAGCGTTAAGGAGTATCTTTAGGGCACCCTGCTTAACGTTAGCCCTAACGTCGCCCTTACTGGCAAGTTCCTTAAGTCTTAGACGTTCCCTGTATAAGTCTTCTATGACTTTAGGTATAAGTACTCCGTCCTTGTCCGGACTAACCTTGAACTGCATGATTATACTCGGATACATACTTGCAACGTCTAACACTAAGACGTTTTCGAACACCCTTAAGGCCTCAGGAGGCTGATGTACGTATGCCCCACTATGCTTAACTTCCTCGTCGTAGTTCTCAGGCTTACTTGGTAACGCTAACCCTAGTTCACGTGCCTTGCGTAAGAGTAGACTGTCGATAGGCTTGGACGCATAGGTTGTTTCGTCCGGGAACAAGTAGGTATAGTAGGCCTTAGTTATAGCCGTGTCGACGAACCCGTATGTACGTTCAATCTCGTAGAGTAGTTCACTGTCGCATAAACAACGTTCAGCTATTTCCTGTCTGGTAAGTTGGTGTACTGGTCTGTCGGCGTTAACCCTGCCTAACCCTACTAGTTCCTTAGCGACGTGTTCAAGGGTCCAGGAACTGAACATTTTCTGACGTTCACTTCTAACAAGCCAGTATAGGTCGGTGAACCTAACGTTGAACGCTAAGCCTAGTTTCTGTGCTTTCTGTGTTAGTATGGGTACGTCGAAGGCATCACTGTTATAGCCGACTAGGAGTTCAAACCTGTGCTCCGTAACCATGTTGTGGAGCCATTTAACGACGTCAGGCTCACTACCCACATAGACTTCCGATACACCCTGTGAAACGACACTTGCACCAATAATCGTACCCTCCTTGAAACTGTCAAAGTCACGTGTTGCTGTCTCCAGGTCAAAGTAGGCAACGTTATACGTGTCTGACGTCTTCCAGTCCAGGTCGATCCTAACACGTCTCTCGAAGGGTACGTCTGCCTCCAACGCTAACCCCTTAGGCATAACCCTTCTAAGTAGTCCAACCTGCTTTGGAAGTTGTGTTTCAACCTTAGACACGACAGTGCCGTCTATCGTCCTTAGTTCCGTGTTATGTACTGTTATAGGTATGCCTACCCTTGACGCATAGTAACGTGCAACTGTGACCTTAGGCTCCTCGACGTAGAAGTAGGGTTTAATAGGTGCCTCAACGTGTTGTGGACGTTCGTTGTGCCTAACAACCCTTAACACCACCCTTTTGTCCTGGCTGACATAGTAGCCCATGTTCACGATCTGGTCCACTGCAACACACCGTCCAAGGTTACAACGTCTCTTCCGCCCAGCATAGTGTCCAGTTTCTCCACGTATTTAACGTCCACTCCTAGATAAGCCAAAGTCTCGTAGTCCTCGCCGCTAACACTGTCCAGGAACGCATACTTATTCGACATAAACCAGACGTTATGCATTGAAACATAGTAGTTACGGTAGTCGTCCATGTCACATTTACGTACGACTTCCGACGTACAGAACGGACACCCACAGTAAGGCTTAACGTTCAGGTACTTGTCCCCGATGTTAAGTGCCTTGTCAAAACCGAACATAAACTTGGACATGCCTCCTAACAGCTCGTTGGACGCCATGTCTACGGACACTAGTCCTGGGTAAACTTTGGCTAAACGTGAAACTAGGACGTACGCTGTCAATGACCCACACTCGAAGTAATGGATATTACTCTCAATTTTATTGTCTAGGATAAGTCTAACGGAATCCAGCACAGTGTCTTTACCGGTTGCACTTGTCATTGAAAATGAGTAACCGTCGAAATCCCCTACCTGTTTAACAGCGTTAAACCACCTCTGCAAACTATACTGTCCGATTCCATGTAACGGTGCGTACAGAAGTATTCTGTTCGACTTATTGTCCAGGAACACCTTGTAGCTCTGCATACTTAGGTTAAGACGCCTGTCGAATTCATACAGGCTTTTCTTAGTTATGTCGGAGTAAGGAGGATAGTCAAAACACATGCCTAAGTCGGCGTTACGGTTCTCGTATTCAATAATGTCGTGTGGGTCAAACACGACCTTAGACGATAGAAACTGGAATCCTCCTGAGTCAATCATAACGGTAACGTCCTGTGAAACACGCATGTCCACTCTAAGGCTACAGATGTTGCCCACCAAGGCGTAACTGCACAGTACCCTAGGATGCTTATAGAGTGCCTGGTCAGTCCAGAACACCATTTCAGGGTGTGTTTTCACTATGGTAGTATACTTACCCATCGGTATACTTGGGAAGTAGTATGCCGACCCAAACAACACGTGTCACCTTACACGACTCATACAGGTAGGGTAGAACGCACACTTACCCTGTTGAAGTGGTATAGGACATATACCGTGTTGTTTAGCCTTAACACAGCCGAAGGGACGTATACCCCTGTTTAAAATATAGTTAACGTGGTACTGGGTAACGTCTCGTTTATAGTCGCTAGCCAACCTAAACAGCTCAACCACTTCGTTAGGCTCAAGTAGGTTAAGTAAGTAGGAAGCTAAGTGCAGACGCTGGTAGTGGCTTAGGTCGTGTTCACTCCTAAGCTTGTCTAAAAGGTATAGGATACACGGAGGATGCTTACCCTTAGGCAACTCCTTACGTTCAGTGGCATACATGCTGAAGGGTATTGACCTCTCCTTAGGCTCAACACTTAGGGGATTAGGAGGGTTGTTAAACCAAAACAGTCGACTAACACCGCCACTCTTTTCGTTGACAGTGTTGGGTAGACGTGCCATGTGCCTCCAGTCGCCTATAACCTGCCTGTCTAAGTAACGTTCCCACTCCACTCCTTCAAGGAACCTGTCCAGGAAACCACGTACAGTTGCCTGCAAGTCCATAACGGTTGGGGGAAAGTCAACGTACACGTGAAACCCCCTGTTACCCGTATAGTAGGCACGTACCCTAAACCCTTCCAGCATGGGTTTAATTCTGACTAGGAAGTACAGTGAGTCATAATAGTTATACCCGTCTATGTCCAGTAGGAAAGTTGTTGCCGTCTGATGCATCCACTCCCAGTCAGAGTAAATAGAGACGTGCCCACTTCTAACGTATTTAACGACTGTGTCGAAGTGGGTTTGGTCGAATACACGTCGCCTAGGAATACCGAAGTCACGTGGAAACGCTGGAACACTCCCACTTCTGAGGAACTCCTCATACGTCAACTATACCTGCCTCCGTGTACCCTATTTTGGCAACACGTCCGAAGGGTGGGATGTTAGGGTAACGGTAAGTGTATAGTTCACCTTCAGGAGTACGGTCACTAGGCTTATTGATGTATACGGCAACCTTACTGTTATGCAACACTGACCCCCCACCTGAAATACGTACTTCCGACGTTATCGGGTTGACACTGTTATGGTGGTTAACAAACCAGTAGACGTCCCCGTGGCTAAGCATGGAAGCCTTAATCAAACCAAAGAGAAAGTCTTCAGCCCTGGCACGTTCGCCGAACGACTCTGTGCCAACAAACAGGTCCTTGTAAATCTGGCTGAAACTGTCAACGATAACACACCTAACCCTGTTCTTCTCAATCATTGCCTCCACAGTGTTTTCACAGGGGGCGTAAGCAGTGAAGTTAGCCTTACCGTTATGGCTCATGTTCACCTGTGCCTTAACTCCAAAGTGCTTGTAGATAGGAAGGTCGAAGTAGGGTAGTTTCTGTCGTGGGTCAAACCTCTGAACATTATAGCTTGGGAGAACAAACACTTTAACGTCGTTGGCATCGTACCGTGTTCTAAACACTTTCTCCCACTCGGCTAAGAACACGTTTATACTGCCGTCAACGTCCAGGACAAGGATGTTGCCACCCTCCTGTGAACACACGTAGAACGACTCCTGCAACGACAGTAGTGTTTTACCAGACATATACCTGCCAAGAATGTTGATGATGGTTCCAGGCACCAGTCCACTTGGGAGCACAGTGTTAAGGGCGTTTAAGTCACTTTTCATACAACCACCAACAAGTAAAACACTCACCCGTATTTTATTTTTTGTGT
>Ga0208661_100335_pt1 | contig 9171 bp, 8 predicted proteins | sample ECHtaG_2_FD_187132 | JGI IMG/M metagenome (GOLD analysis project Ga0208661, IMG submission 187132) | Hot spring microbial mat communities from Yellowstone National Park, Wyoming, USA - ECH_C virus_MetaG (SPAdes) (version 2) | ecosystem: Environmental > Aquatic > Thermal springs > Hot (42-90C) >...
GGACTACTATGACTCACTGTCTTTCCTTGTCAAGATTAAGCCTATGATAAAAGGGTTCAAGGTGCGTGCTTACTATACGGGTAACAAAGGGTTTCACGTCTACGTTGACTTCTTACCTACCGTTATGGACTTACAAGCAACTGTCCGTGGTTTCCTGGACAGGTTCCTTGAAGGTATAGAGTGGGAACGTTACTTGGACAGACAGGTTATAGGCGATTGGCGACACATGGCACGTCTACCCAATACCGTTAACGAAAAGAGTGGTGGTGTTAGTCGTCTGGTTTGGCTTAACAACCCTCCTAATCCCCTAAGTATAGAGCCTAAGGAGACGTCAATACCTTACAGCTCTTATACCACTGAACGTAAGGAGATGCCTAAGGGTAAGCATCCACCTTGCATCCTATACCTTTTGGACAAGCTTAGGAGTGAGCACGACCTAAGTCACTACCAACGTCTGCACTTGGCGTCTTATTTACTCAACCTACTTGAGCCTAACGAGGTCGTAGAGTTATTTAGGTTAGCTAACGACTATAAACGTGACGTTACCCAGTACCACGTCAATTACATTTTGAAAAGGGGTATACAACCCTTCGGATGTGTTAAGGCCAAACAACACGGCATATGTCCCATACCATTGCAACAGAACAGGTGTGCGTTCTACCCTTATTGTATGAGCCGTATAAGGTGACGTCGTAACGTTGGACCAGATCGTAGACATGGGCTACTATGTTACCCAGGACAAAAGGGTGACGTTAAGGGTAGTTAGGCACAACGAACAGCCAAAACACATAGAGGCACCCTTTAGACCTTACTTTTTCGTCGAACAACCAAAAGTGTCTGTTGCACGTTACTATGCATCAAGGGTAGGTATTCCTATAACGATACATAACACAGACCTAACGACGATAGACGGTACTGCCGTGTCTAAGGTTGAAACACAATTGCCAAGGCAGGTAGGTCTATTAAGGAGGGTCATGCCTAAGGGTATTGCTTTAGAGGCCGACATACCTTTTGAGAGACGTGTCAGGGTCGATATGGACTGGAAGACGTCTGACACGTATAACGTTGCCTATTTCGACCTAGAGACAGCAACACGTGACTTTGACGGTTTCAAGGAGGGTACGATTATTGGTGCAAGTGTTGTTGCACAAGGGTTGTCTGAAGTCTATGTGGGTAGTGAGCCAGACGTTGTTAGGTGGCTTTACGACATAGTCACAGAACACAGGTTTGAGCTAATGGTAGGGTATAACAGTGATGCTTTTGACGTACCTATACTGACACAAAGGTCACAGAGGTTGGGTATAGCTTTCAACGTTAGGTTTGCAGACCTTTACTGGCTTGTTAGGAGTGAACGTCAAAAGATGTTCAGTTCCTGGACACTTGAACACGTTGCTAAGGAGCTGGTAGGGTTAAGCAGGGTTAACGTCGACAAGCCCGTCCATCAGCTTACCAAACAACAGATAGCCGAACGTTGTTTGTGCGATAGTGAACTACTCTACGAGATTGAACGTGCATACGGCTTTGTTGACACAGCTATAACCAAGGCCTACTATACCTATCTGTTCCCAGACGAAACCGTTAAGGCGTCCAAACCCATAGACAGTCTACTTTTAAGAAAGGCACGTGAACTTGGGTTAGCGTTACCGAGTAAGCCAGAGAACTACGACGAGGAAGTTAAACACAGTGGGGCGTACGTACACCAACCTCCTGAGGCCTTAAAGGTGTTCGAGAACGTCTTAGTGTTAGACGTTGCAAGCATGTATCCGAGTATAATCATGCAGTTCAAAATAAGTCCAGATAAGGAAGGTGTGCTTATACCTAAGGTTATAGAAGACTTATACAGAGAACGTCTAAGGCTCAAGGAACTTGCCAGTAAAGGTGACGTCAGGGCTAACGTTAAGCAAGGTGCCTTAAAGATACTCCTTAACGCCGTATATGGCGTTATGAGCAACCCTTCCTTTAGGCTGTTCAACGTCGAACTTGGAGATAAGGTAGCAACATATGGCAGACAGATAAACCAAGTTATGCGTGACGCTTGTGAACAGTTGGGGTTAAAGGTCATAGCGTCAGATACCGACAGTGTGTTTGTTGTTATACCGCAGGACGTCAACGAACAAGGTTACTACGATCTAGCACGTTATTTGGAGCTCTGTATAAAGGAACGTATGGGCGTTGTTATGACGGTTGAACCTGACAAGCTGTTCTCTAAGATATACTTCCCTAGACGTGGTGGTGATAACACTGCGGCCAAAAAGAAGTATGCAGGTCTGGTAATTTGGAAAAAGGGTAAGGGATACACAACCCCTACCGTCGAAACCGTTGGTATGGAAACAGTTAGGAGTGATTGGCCAGAGGCCATAAAGGACCTACAAAGGCTCGTGGTGTCGGAGTACCTTAATGGCGGTAAGGTTACACCCTTGGTCAAAGAGTTTGTGAGCATGCTTAAGAAAGGTCAGATACCTGTCGAAAGGTTAGCACTGAGTAAGAGTGTAAGCAAGGACGACTACAAGGTTGAGCCACACCACGTCCAGGCGGCCAAGAAAGCAGAGAAGTTAGGGTATAAGTTTTATGTAGGGGACAAGGTTCAGTACGTTTACACCTACTCTGGTGTCCAACCCTTATTGAACGGTAACGTTAAGCCCGAACACGTTGACGTCAATTACTATCTTGAGCTTTTGAACAACATGCTTGAGCGCACTGTTGGTATAAGGTATGACGAGACCCTTGACCAATGCCGAACCCTTGACCAGTACCTTGGTCGTTGAGCTACCTTGACCCTTTTTTGGGGACCCCTAACCCTTTACTATAACGTTTATATTTTCCTATGTATTTTCGTTTGTTGGTGGTCTTATGTCCTTGAAAGAGACCTTAAAGGAGAACGGGTTTAGCGAGGACGACGTCAAACGTTGGGCGCAAGAGAGGTACCCTGAGTTCGTAAGCAACTTCGAACTAGTGGCCAAGCTGTTTGCCATCGAAAAGGGGATACCTTTCGAGGTACCTAGGAGAAGTCGCCCTATAAGCGTCGTCAAAATATCGGAAATTAAGCCAGACGTTCCGTGTGCCATCAAGGGTGTCGTCGTACAGAAAATAGAGGAAAGGACGTATATAGGTTGCCCTAAGTGCTACCGTAAACTGCAGAGTAAGGGTAAGGTTGAGTGCGAAAAGGACGGTGTTGTTGATGCTGTTGACCTAACGTGGCGTTCCTATTTGGTTGGTGACGACAGTGGCGAAATAGTGGTTGACGCGGCACCTTCGGTTACGAGTGTGCTTAAGACAGGTGACGTCAGGATATTCAGGGGTAGTATGCGTGCAAACAGCTACGAGTTTACAGCGTACGAGGTATTCGAACCACAACAGGTCAAACAGTCGGCAGACACCAAACAGGAAACAGAGCCAAAACCGACAGAGGTTAAACAGTCAACAGAGCCTAAACAGGAGGTCACTGCTGTTCAAGGGTTTAAGTGCCAGACGTGCGGTAAGGAGTTCAAGTCTAACACAGCCCTTAGAACTCACATAGGTCTGGTACACAAGGAAAGTGGTAAGAAGTCAGAGCCACCAAAAGAGGAGGCTAAGCCTAAGGAGGAGACTAAGACAGAACAAAGGGTAGTCGAAGAAGCTAAGACCGAACAGGCTAAGCCAGAGCCTATTAAGACAGAACCACCTAAGGTCAACGACGAGATAATCACTAAGCTCAAGGTATGGGCTATGCTCAAACGTGACTATAACACGGTTAAAGCACAGGCAGAGTCTATGGGTGTCGACGAACAAACACTTAACAGCCTAATGGAAAGTTTAGGGATAAAGGTTGTTGACGGTGTGCTTAGGGTCCAGAGGTGACGTATACGTCCGTTAGGCAAAGGGTCGTTGTGCTAAGCCATTACGACGCCGACGGGGTTACCAGTGCCAAAATCCTCGAGTATGGCTTAGGTGTGCCTGTCGACGTTAGGTTCCAGAAATGGTGGGCTTTCGGTGTACAGAAGTTCGACGTTGAGTGGATGACTAAGTACTCTACCGTCTTTGTCACAGACCTAGGGACAACCAAGGAGACGTTGGACAACCTGAAAAAGGTGGCCGAAAAGGGTACAGACGTCTACCTTTTAGACCATCACCCTCCGTACGAAAAATACGAGGAATACCAAAGTCCTAAGCTCAACATCATCAACGACGTCAAGAATTGTGGTGCAGGCATAACGTACAGATACGTCAGAGAAATCACAGGTAAAGACAGTGACCCATTCCTTAAGGCGCTTGTTACCGTAGGGTTGTATGCCGACGTTGCTGACGAAACGGAGGGTGGGGAAGCCATACTGTCAGGGTTAGCCGAGGAAGGTGTGTCGGAGTTCCAGTGGAAGACTGTTAGGTGGGACGGTAAGGGCGAACAACGTTATACGTTGGCATCGGCCATAGGCCTTGCCATAAACGTTTGTCGTAGGGTTGCTTATGACGAGGGTGCTTATTTGGCTAGCAAAATGCTGGACGAAAACAACACCTACGACACACTCTTTGACCTTGCCATGACGTTGATGGACATACCGACATACGCCATTGCACAGAAACCTTATACGGCCTTGGTTAAGGGTTGGGTACAGGCTTGGAACGAACACCGTAATGACGCACTGTCTCTTAACGTTTGCAGGACGTTCGAGGTAGAGGGTCTAACGGTGGCTGTTACCAACCATCCTTGGGACGTTGCACCATACGTTGCTAACGTCAAAAGCAGGAACATGCCTTGTATAGCCATCAACTATGGCGTTCCTAGTAACGATTATGCATCGTTAAGTGGTAGGGCACCAGAAGGTACCTTAGACATGAACGCACTGATGACTGCTGTCACAGAGATTACAAGTGGACTTATAAGCGGTGGTGGACACACTGTTGCTGTCGGAGGTTTGGTACGTAGAGAGTTAAGCCTAAGGGACATCCTTAGGGCTTTTGAGATGGCCGTAAAGGTGGTTCGCACATGATTGTGTCGGAGATATTCACTAGCATACAAGGGGAAGGTATCAACATGGGTAAGCCTAGTGTGTTCCTAAGGCTATGGGGTTGTAACCTTAGCTGTGGTTACACACATACGTCTAAAGGCTGGAAACCTAACGGCGGTTGGATGTGTGACACCACTTATACGTGGATGACCAAGGGTAACGACGTTGTTGAGTTAAGCGTAGAGGAGGTCTTAGATGCCTTAGAAGCACAAGGGTTAGGCGATAACGTCAGGCACCTTGTTGTCACAGGCGGTGAACCACTGTTACAAGCAACAGAGCTAACAGAGTTAGTAAGGGACATACGTGGTTCGACGGTAGAGGTTGAGTCAAACGCCACTATGTTTCCTGACGATTTGGCTTTCCTAGTCCACTATTGGGACCTAAGTCCTAAGCTAAGTAACAGCGGAATAGCACAGAGCTATCGTGAACGTCCAGACGTCATAAAAAGGTGGTGTGCATTGGCACGTTCAGGACATAACGTTTACTTTAAGTTCGTTGTTAGGGATCCTAACGACGTCCAGGAAGTCGACGCTTATGTTCAAAGGTACAGGATACCTAAGGGCAACGTGCTGTTAATGCCCGAGGGTACAGATGGACAGACGTTGACGGAACGTGCTAAGTGGCTTATACCCTTGTGCGCAGAAAAGGGTTACAGATACACCGACCGTCTGCACATAAGGGTGTTTGGCAACGTCAGGTGAACCTTAATGATGGTGGTGGACACACGTGAGCGTACAACACCTTTCTACAACAACTTCCTTAAGAGGTTCAAGGTAGAGGCAACGTATGAGCCTATGCCCTTTGACTACCTTTTTCCTTTAGACGGTAAGGTATTAGCCGTCGAACGTAAGGAGATAAACGACTTTGCCAACTCACTTTATAGCAGACGTATCTTTGACCAGGTTAAGAGTGCTTTAGACGTTGACACAGAACAACCCTTAACCTACGTCTTGCTTGTACACGGTTCTTTGTTCGAGCACACCAAGGTCAGAAAGGGTAATCCCTATGCCTTTCTAAGTGCTTTGACAGGGTTGATGGTAGGGTTTGGCACAAACGTTTTGCTGTTACCTAACACGACGTATGCTTACATGTTTCTACATAGTGCTTATAAACGCACAACGGGTCACAAACCACAGATAACCATAAGGGTCGGACACAAGGGCAGTAACGTTCACGAACGTGCCGTGTACTTCCTATGTGGACTTCCACACGTCGGTACTGTCACTGCCAACAAACTTTTAGAGAAGTACACTACTAGGGAAGCAATAGACGTGCTGTACAACGGCTACTTATCCGACAACTATACCAGGGAGATAAGGGAAGTGTTGGACTACCCACCGTCTCCTAACAGGGTCAATAAGTCGGGTAACAACGACATGGGCAACGAACAAACACGGACATAACCACTATTAGACGACAAAAGAGTTTGAGTTAGTCTACTAGGATTAGAATTAAAACTCCTTGTCCACTGTTTTGTCCTGTTTGCCCATAGTGCGACTAACGTCGTGTTTAATGGTTGTCCTTCCTTAGGCAGGTATTTGAGAAGGTAGTTTATTGCACCCCTCGGATCGTAGACGTGTTTGACTTTAACTGTTCCACCCCCATACTTGTGCCATAGTTTCTGTATCCAGTTTCCCTTGATGTGTTTAACGTTGGGTCCTGTCAGTACGATGTGGATATGTGGGTTGCCGTTTTCCTGGAGTTCCACTGCCTTAACGTATATGAGTTTGCCGTACCTCTTACGTAGTGCCGTCATAAGCCTGTTGAACATGTGTTGGAGGTATGCTAGTGCGTCGTGCAGGCTACTGAACATTTTGGGGTCCAGTGTGAGAGTTATCATTATGCCGTCGGTGTATATGGACGGGTGTTTGCCTAGCCTACGTCTTACTTGTTTAGCGTAGTCTAGGTTAAAGCGTGTTATGTATGGTCGTACTAAAATGTCTCCGTTACTTTTCACTAGTATGATGACCGTGTTGCCTGTTTCAAGTATAAATTGTTCGGCTAGTTGTATTAGGGTGTCTCCTTGTCCCCACACGTTATGGTAGTCGTTTGAAGGTGTCTTGACTAGTGTGTTTGCCTTTACCCATATTTTGTGGGGAGGGGTTAAGCCTTCCCCTCCCCGTCCACTTCCGTAGGGCAACGTTGGAACAAGCCGTGCGGAGTTCGTGGAAACTCCGTCGTTAGTATTAGTGTTGAGGATGTAATTAACGCTTACTGTTTGTTCCAACGTTGCCCGTAACAGCGTTGTGAAGCTGATATAAAAAGTTTATGGGTGTTTGGGGGTTCTGCCTATTGTTGTTCCGGTTGTTCGTTGCCTTGTCCTAGAACCAGTTGTTCGACGCCTAGTCTTACTGCCTCTAACCAGTTGTTCATGAACTGTTTTGTGACTTCAGCACCTTGGCTTTCAAAGATAAGACCGTGAATTGCGATCGTAAGCATGAACGTTACGTCGACAAGATCCTGTGGGTCGTCTGCCTTTTTGATAAGTTTCTTTGCTAGTCGGTATGCGTATTCGCTGGGTGTGTTGTTAAGTCTGATAGTCTTAGGCATGTGTATCTATTGTTGTCGGTAACGTATAATCCTTAGCCTCTAGATTCCTTAACGTCGACGTTAAATTAGTTTGAACCCTTAGTGTTTTTAGACCCTGTTTTGTCGGCATGTTTTTGGCAAAATACCTAGGGGTCCTGGACCTAAAAATGTCCTGAAAAAAGGGGTCCTGGCACGATGAAGAGTTTTGGCGCAATCTGGGTATTTTTGGGCTTAAATCACGCGTAAAATCGACTGTTTTTTGGTCATCCAAAAAATCCGTGTTTGACACGCTTGGACCGTTGCAATCTTTTGGCTCACACTAAACCTTTTATGGCCGTGCTTACGTTTATTTTTCCGTGTATGACATCATCAATAAGCTTGTGTCGTCGGACACGTCCAGGGTCAGATGTCAAGAGGGGTGAGTGTTTGTTATGGTAGGTTTTAGGGACATAGAGCAGGTTGAAGAGGTGTACAGGAAGCATAAAGCACGGCTTGACTATCTTTACAAGCTGTACGCACAGGGAGTACCTGTCGTTGTTCCTTCAACCACCTCTATTCCCACTCAGATAGTTCATTCGACTATCCCTGACCCCGCTTTTCCTTCTCAGAGTCTCCAGATTATTGTTCCATCGACTTCCTCTGTACCCGTAGACTTACAGAACCAGGGCAAGACGGAGTAGGACACGTGTAAACCTTTAAATGTGACGTCGGTATAGTGTTATTCATGTCACAGAGTTTCACGCCACAAAGTTTCGAAGATATACAGGCTTATTACGGAATTATAGACCTTATACGGCAAACGTTGAGCGAAAAGGACAGGGAACCTTTTTGTCGTGATCTTGCGGAAAAACGTAGACGCATACAGATGAAAATAAACGAATACATCGATACGTGCTCTGTGAACATAAACACCATGCAAGACATCACGAATATGCTACACGAGTTAGAGTTCATCGACAATGCTTCCTCTTTGTTGCAGTGTCGTTGTACAAAGTAGTCTTTTAATAGGACGTCCACGGTAGTGTTAATCATGACACGACGTTCGGACGAGGCTATTGCATACGAGGAGTTGGTGGACTTCTTAAGCACGTTTCTTAGCAAGAACCAAAAGGACTCTATTTGCATCGGCGTCCTAAGGTTTCAAAACGACGTCCAGAGCAAACTGTCCAAGAGTGTCGAGTCGGGTAACCTTGACGACGCCTTAAAGTTAGTACGTACCCTTGACGTTGCCAACTATGTGCTGTCGAGGTTTGGTTGCTTACCAGGTACGTCGCAGTAGCCCTAACGTTGTTGCTTGGGACCCAACCTTGATGCCAGGACCCGACGTCCTATACCTAAACCTTATGTGGTATTATGTATTGGTAGGTATGCCCATGCCTGACATGCCCTAGACGTTGCTTATCAGGAACGTCAGGGTAACCTTGGCGCGTACCCTTGACGTTACCAACACGTAAGGGTTTGTGCTATCAAGGGGTCGGGTCCAGGACCAAGGTCATGGCCAGTAAGGTTAAGCCCGTCAAGGTTGTACAGGCAACCTTGCCCATTGCTTTAACGTCACCCGACCTTTGGACGTCTAACGTTACGGCGTGCCATAACCATTAGGTTAGTGTTTCTTTGACAAAAGGTTATATGAGTCACCATACCCTGGCCTAAGGGTACT
>Ga0208661_100336_pt1 | contig 9156 bp, 9 predicted proteins | sample ECHtaG_2_FD_187132 | JGI IMG/M metagenome (GOLD analysis project Ga0208661, IMG submission 187132) | Hot spring microbial mat communities from Yellowstone National Park, Wyoming, USA - ECH_C virus_MetaG (SPAdes) (version 2) | ecosystem: Environmental > Aquatic > Thermal springs > Hot (42-90C) >...
AAGAAGTTTAGACGAAATAATAGATGAGAACAAGAAGATAAGCATGGATGACATCAATGAGCTAAGAAAGCATATACAGCACAAGCTTGAAAATAACGAAGATATAGAAGACAACAAGAAGCTCAGAGAATTGCTTGAGCTCTTTGCAACAGACAAGGCTGTTTTTGAGGTGATAAGAAAAGATGCTTCTTCTTGGTTAAGTCTGCTTGACGCAATAATAGCTAACCTATCAAACAAGAAAGAGTTGACAGATGAAGAAAGAAAAGAGCTTTCAGAGTTAATAGGCATGGCAAACCAGTTAAGTGCACTTCTCAGGAAAGAGGTAAAGGAAAACGATCAGGATCATGCTTTTGGCTAATTGGTGTTCTTATGGATACGCAGCTTAGACAGGTAACCCTTGCATTTATAATAAAGGGGAATGAGATTTTACTTGCTATGAAGAAGCGTGGTTTTGGTGCCGGTCTTTGGAATGGCTATGGCGGCAAACTGAAAGATGGCGAAAGTATTTATGATGCTGCAAAAAGAGAGGTTAAAGAGGAAATAGATATAGATGTTAAGTCGATGAAGAAAGTTGGTGTTTTAGATTTTTATTTCGAAGGCGACAAGCCTGATTGGAACCAGCAAGTTCATGTCTTCCTTATACAAGAGTATAATGGCGAACCAAAGGAGAGCGAGGAGATGTTGCCAAAGTGGTTTAAGATAAACGAGATACCTTATGATAAGATGTGGGAAGACGATAAATTCTGGCTTCCAAAAGTGATAGAAGGCCATAGCGTATATGGAAGATTTTTGTTCGGTGCAGACAATAAGCTAAAGGAAAAACACGTTGAACTTGATCCCAAAATGATAGTACACTAGCCGTGCTGCTTCTTAATCGAATCAAATACACTTTTGTATGCATCTTTTGAATACTCTTCAAGTATTTTGCATTCGTTATAAATGGTTTCAAGCTTGCCCAGATTATCAAAAAGTATACCTTCTTTATCTTCTTTTAGCATTTTCTTGTTAGCCTTTAGCAATCTTTCCACTTTTTTCCTTACATTGATAAGTTCATTGAAGCTAGCCTTGTAGGCCCTTGCGAGCCTCTTCCGCCAGTCGTAAAACGCATTGACTTCTTGCTCATAAAACCATTCCTCGACAGGTACGCTGAGCTCATCAACTAGTTTTTTATAGTCTTTTTCAAGCAACGAATTATATGTTTCTACCAATCTTTTATGCATGCTCGCCTCAATTTGCTTCGGATCTATGCTTTGGCCTTTCAAAATTGCAGAATAAGCCTCGTTTGCATTTTTCATTATCTCTTCAGCTTCCTTGCCCTTTCTAATATCTGGATGATACTTTTTTGCAATTTTTCTATAGGCAGATTTTACCTCTTCAATGCTTGCTGTTGGCTTTAACCCAAGGACAGCAAAATATTTTGCAGTATTTGATATGTTATTATTGATTAAAAACGCATTAAGTTTTCTCTCAGCTTCAGCGGTTTCTCTTGCTAACTTTGTCTTCATCCATTTATACAATATATGCATGCTTTACCTTTGAATTTCAAGTATAAACCAAGAGAAATAAAAAGATAAGCCAATCCTTTGCTACGAAGAACTTGCATAATAGAGTTTCCAAAAGCTTCCTATAAATACTAACATCATGCCAAGCAAAAATCCACCGCCACTAAATATGCTTAAAATGCCAAATACAATTCCTGTTCCTGACCACATGGTTGCCCATATCTTATTTTCGGTAAAAAGCAATACGCCTGTTCCAATTAACATAAGCCCAAGTACGATTGTGAAAGGAGATAGATCGCTATTCATGCCAAATTGTACAAACGTTGCAAAATTAGGAATTGTCGGATATTGTGGCTTTAGCAAATAAGAATAGAGACCACTTATCAAGACCAAAAGACCACCGAGGATTACTAATATTGGTGGCACAGCGTTATAACCCTCAAAACATTTTCCGCTTTTTTTCATAGCAACACAATTGAATATCCATTAATAAGCTTAAAAATTTTTCTACAAAATAGTTGAAGGTGTTGAAAATCTATATACGTATCGTAGATACCGCAACAAGGTGTTTGGTATACTTCCTTATATACCAATAGCTAATTGATGCTTCTCTTGCATTCACAAAATCGACTATACTATTTTTGCTAGCAAAGTAAAATTTTAGCATTATGAATAATTAGCGACGCTTTAGATACAAAGTGCAAATTGGAAGATAACTGCAAACTATAAATAAATTTACTTGTAAATATAAATGATGGAAGTCAAAAGCAAGAATCACGCCTCAGGCGATAAATATAACAAATCTGCGAATGGTGAGCTTTTCAGGATCGCTGTTTTCATAATAATATTTTCAGTACTTGTTGCAGTTTTCTACGCACTTCTAATTTTCCTAAATGTAAACAAGGACTATGCATCATGGCTTACAGCGCTAGTTGTGCTGATATTCGGCATATTGCTATCAGCACTAATCGCACGTGCAATACGTGATTATATAAGGAGAAATGGAGTTATGCAGGAAGCAGGCACAATCTCAAGGCTATTCAGCATAATAGCTTATACAACAGTCGCAATAATTGCACTTTACTTAATGCATATAAACGTGACAGGACTGCTAATAAGTGCAGGCTTCCTAGGAATAGTTCTCGGTCTTGCAGCGCAATCAACACTCAGCAATGTTTTCTCAGGTATATCTATGATTATTGCAAAACCGTTTGAGCCCGGTGACTACATAACAGTACAGACGTGGCAGTACAGCAGAATGCCTTCTACATACCCTCACGAAGAGTTTATACCAGGCTACAATGGTACAGTTAACAAGATAGGTCTACTCTATACAGAGATAATAGAAAATAACATACCTCTTTATGTTCCTAATAGCATACTCAACCAGGCGCTCGTGATAAACCACCACAGATCTGAAACAAGAATATTGAGGCTAAGAATAGAGATTGGAAGCGAAGTGAGCTTTGCGCATCTTAAAAAAGTCATAAAAGACGTGCTGAAAAGGCATAATGTATACAAGGGTGTTTCAATACAAATAGAACACATATCGCAGAATGCATACGGTGTGTCAGTAACTTACATAGCTAAGGCAGAAAAAAGATCAGGTCCTGTAGACCCAAAGATTAGGGAAGCCGTTATGGAAGAAGTTCTGTCATTTATAAACAAGTACAAGAAGCATTCCAAATAACCAGCATTTTGTATGAATTGTGAAGGCGGCCGATTATGAATATGACTTCAGAAAAATTCAGTTCAGGTGCTGAACAAGAATTAGAGCGTTACTTAGCAGTGGCATCAAGGGCTGCAGATTACCTGATAAGTAAGGTAGCAGATAACGGCTATATATCTGCATCCGCCGACTACCCATGGTATCATCCACATTGGTTTAGAGATTCATCATGGGTTTCAGTTGCGCTGCTTAGATATGCTGACCTTGCAAGGCGGCGCGGTATTGAGCAGCAGTCATCTAATGCTTTTAGTGCTGCGTCGCGTATAATAAACTTTAATCTTAATGCGATAAGAAATTTTTCGCAGAATATAAGATCATTGGATAATATCCCATTTGAGGATCCAGATTTTTTCAGTCTGCTTCATCACATGCCCTCTAGAGTAGGAATCTCAGGATCATTATATGTAGGAAATTCTATAGATGATAACACTGAAAAAAGTGTGAGGAGGAGCTGGCTTATACAATATGATTCCATTCCACTTATTCTTTATTCTTTAAATGAAAAATCCAAGCTTTTCGGATTAGAAAGCTCTGAGGTTTTATTCTTGAAGGAACACGCAAGGAGCATTGCAGAATACCTTGGCAAGATATATATAACAGAATGTGCATCTGCATGGGAGATAAACCAGCAGTTCTTGCACGCATATGATATTGCCTCAGTATATGCTGGCTTTGAAGCTTTGAAAGAAATTTCATCTAAGTATGAAATTAACATTAGTCCAAAGGAAATCACAGATATTGAAGGCAGAATATTTAAGGGTGGGCCTATTGCTTTTTTGAGAAAGTTTTTTGTAAAGGATGGTATCTTGTACAGTGAAAAGAAGCCTTTTTCCAATGAGCCGCTCCCAGATAGCATTGATGCATCTGAGATATTTATATTCTTGAACTTCGGCATTTCAGGGCAGGCACTCGGTGGAGATGACATAGAGAGCAATACAATAAGAAAGATGGAAATAGAACTCTTCAATAATAATATGCTACCCATAAGGTTCAAAGGTGACACTTACTATAAGGGTGGTAGATGGCTACTTCTTGGGCTTGCATTCGCTGAATACTATATCAAAAAAGGATTATATGATAAGGGTGCTAAGATAATAGATTATGTCATAAATAAGTATGCAGACTCATATCCAGAGCAGGAAATTGTTAATCCCGCAAGCGATGTAGATATGAATAATTTCTACGCACTGAATGGATATAAACCGATTCAGAACCTTGCATGGTCTTATGCTGCTGTGATAATGGCAATTACTGCACTCATTAATTATAGAGAAAAGGAATTAGCGATATATGGCTCAAGGCGTTACTGAGGTTCGACTGCCAATATGTTTTACATATCTTACAGACTGCATGGAATAAATCCCACTAATTTATTCGTGGGGAATATCAGGATAGTTAAAAACCTTAGTAAAACTTATACCTCTCAAAAAAATCGGCTTCAATTGAATCTAAAAACGCAAAAAGGTAGTAATTGTAGAATTGCCTAATAATTTTTGGCATTAAAATAAAAAGCGTGATTCCTCTTTGTTTTATGTAGTGAAGTATTAAACCAATGCCAGCAAATATTTAAACACCAATTTTATATTTTTGTATCTTACCGCTGGGGAAGTTATGCACGATGAGAAATACAAAGAAAACATGATACTTGGAGTGGTGGTAATCGGAACACTGATGGCATCGATAGACTCAACGATAGTCTTACTTGCATTTCCTGCTATAACAAGTGCACTGCATTCCAACATAGCTACCATTATATGGGTAATCATTATTTACATGATAGTAGTTGCAGTATTCTCAACGCAGTTTGGTAGGATGGGTGACATCTACGGCAGAAGCAGGATGTTCAACCTAGGATTTGTAATCTTTACTATAGCATCTTTCCTGTGCGGCATAGCTCCAACAGACTTAAGCCTGATAGCATTCAGAGCCATACAGGCGATCGGTGGTGCTTTAATATCTTCTAACAGTGGTGCGATAATTGCTGACACTTTCGAAAAGCACAGAATCGGCAAGGCATATGGCTACACCTCAATGAGCTGGAATATAGGTGCATTGCTAGGTATATTGCTCGGCGGAGTGATCACAACCTTCATAGGTTATCGCTACATATTTTTCATAAACGTGCCTATAGGCATTGTGGCAATATTCCTAAGCTACAAGTATGTAAAAGATCAAAACCGTTTAGATGAAAAGGTTGATCTGCCTGGAATGACAACTTTGGGCCTTGCGGTTGCTTTAATAACATATGCAGGTATAAATTATTCTTCGGTTGGATTTACATTGCTAAATGCAGCAATAGCTGTAGCAGGTATAGTATTTGCGATCCTCTTCATTATGATAGACAAGAAGGTAAAAATGCCGACGCTGAATTTCTCTATGTTTGCCAATAAGGTATTCAGAAATTCACTATTTGCATCGTTTTTCCAGGGACTTGGCTTCATGGGTGTCAATTTCCTCCTCATTATGTACCTACAGGGTGTGCGTGGTTATTCTCCGTTTTATGCATCACTTATACTTTTTCCAGGCTATATAGTAAGTGCTGTGCTTGCGCCTTACATGGGTAAATACTCAGACAAATATGGTGCAAGGCCTATTGCTACTGCTGGAATAGCATTTATGATAGCGGGCATTGCATATTATATATTGGTAGTTAATGTTTCTTCACCAGTTTACTACATAGTGATAGGCACTATAATAACCGGCTTAGGCGGCGCAATGTTCTGGCCTTCGAACAATAGTGCAGTAATGGCAAATGTTTCTGGAGAGCTTCGTGGCGCAGCGTCAGGAACCTTGAGACTCTTTAGCAGCCTGGGTCTAATCGGCAGCTTTGTTATAGCTTTTGTTGCAGCAGCCTCTGCTATACCTCGCTATCTTGCATTTGAGATATTTGCAGGCACGTCAAAGGTGATTGGTGGCATAAGTAATGGTTTCGTTAGTGGCATGCACAGTGCATTTATTATGCTTGCACTCATGCTATTTATTGCAGGTATTTTCTCTTTTACAAGAGGTAAAGAAGACAGGCAAAAAGGCTTAAAGCAAACGCTTGATATTTGATGACGGATTTCATGTACAAATCAAAAGTACATTTTTTATAATTGCTGTTTTATATTTATATTGATATTTCATTTATCAATTTCATTTCTGAAATTGTGGTCAAATTTGGTGCATAAATGCGTGGTGGTGTTGGGAAAATTTATACTGCAATGGCAACGCCTAATATAGCCCTAATAAAATATTGGGGCAAGCGTGATAGCAAGCTAGTACTGCCATACAATAGCTCCATAAGCATTACTTTGAGCGATGAATTTAATACAAAAACAAGCGTAATGTTTACAGACAAGATCAAAGAAGATATATTCTATATTAACGGAGTAAAGCAAGATCTATCAAACAGCGAAACAAAGATGCGCTTTGCTGTGGTTGATCGCCTTAGGGAAATTGCTAACACAAAGCTTAGAGCGATAGTTGCTTCTGAAAACTCATTTCCTACTGCAGCAGGCCTGGCTTCTAGTGCAAGCGGTGTAGCCTGCCTGGTTTTCGCTTCTGCACATGCATTAGGTTTGAACTTAGACGTTAGAGCTATGTCTATAATTGCTAGGCAGGGTAGCGGCAGCGCATGCCGGAGCCTTTTGGGTGGATTCGTAAAATGGGAAAGAGGCACTAAGGAAGATGGATCTGATTCATACATAAGGCAGATAGCAGGTGCAAATCACTGGCCTGAGCTGCTTGATATTATAGCAATAACGTCAACAAAAAAGAAAAAAATAGCATCTAGCGATGGGATGGAAATGACTACTAAAACTAGTGTATTATATAAGGCAAGACCTGAATATGCAGAAGCTGCATGCATTGAGCTAGAAAAGGCAATACTCAATAAGGACTTTGAAAAGCTTGCTATGTTAACAATGAGAGATAGCAACAATATGCACGCTGTAATGCTAGATACATATCCGCCATTGATTTATTTAAACAGCACATCATTAGAAATAATAAATGTAATAACAGATTTAAACGAGAGTGAGGGCAGATTGGTTGCAGCATACACTTTTGATGCTGGCCCTAATGCAAATATAATAACACTAGATAAGTATGAGTCAAAAGTGATCGATGCAATAAAGAATATTAATGGAATAATAGATATAAAGAAGGCAAAAGTTGGTAACGGCCCTAGGCTCCTTGATAGCAAGCCTGTGATGGATTTTGATAAGATTTTAGAAGGCGAAAAAATTGAATGATTGTCATGTAAGGTTTATTAAATTGGTGTATCAATGAAATATGTTGAACTTGGGAAAACAGGGGAAAAAGTTCCAGCAATTGGATTTGGCACATGGAAGCTTGGAAATGAAGGTATAGATGCAATAAAAAGGTCGATAGAGCTTGGTGCTAATTTTATAGATACTGCTGAAATGTATGGCAATGAAGCGATAGTTGGCAAGGCGATAAAGGGCGAAGATACGTTTATTGCTACAAAGGTTTCTCCGCATCACCTGCATTATGATGATGTAATGAGAGCATGCAATGCAAGCATGCAGCTTCTTGGTGTAAAACAGATAGACTTATATCAAATACACTGGCCAAATCCTGCAATACCTATCAAGGAAACGATGAAGGCGATGGAAAAGCTTGTTGATGATGGGAAGATTAGATACATAGGTGTGAGCAATTTCTCGCTCGAAGAGCTCAAAGAAGCGCAAAGCGCTATGAGCAAATACGATATAGTATCTAATCAGGTTGAGTACAATATAATGGTTAGGGGAATAGAAAACGATCTATTGCCATTTTGCAGAAAGGAGAAGATAACAGTTATAGCTTATAGCCCTCTTGCACGTGGTGCGATCTTCAAGGAGAAGAAGGTTTATGAGTTGCTTAACGAGCTTGCTGGCAAATATGGTAAGAGCATAGCACAGATATCGCTTAACTACTTGATAGCAGATGGTGGCGTTGTAGCCATACCAAAGGCATCAAGCGTTAAGCATGTTGAGGAAAATGTGGGAGCAGCAGATTTTGCACTAAGCAAAGAAGACATGATGAAGATAAAACATTTTTTATGAATATAGCCCCATTAAAGGCGAAGGGCGATAAGTTCAAAAGATTTATTCCGGCAGTATCAAAGCTTCTAACTTTATACTATAAAATCCGAACCAAGCGTTAGGGCTAATCTAGTCAATGCAAATAATATTTTAGTATTTCTAAAATAATTTGAGTATTTAGTTGCTAAACGTGGTTGCAAATTTTTATCTTGAGTTTTTTTGAACAAAACTAGAGAAATATTTAAATTCATGAAAAGCATAAACTATGAAGGGGGTGTTTATGGTACAAAAAGAGGCTAGAATAACTTTCCGATTGGATCCAGAATCACTTGCAGCTATTAAAAGCGAGGCAGCTAAAACTGGAGAAAGCAGTTCAGAAATAATTAGACGCGCTATCATAGAGTATATAACAAACTATAAAGAGATAGAAAAAGAGCAACCTAAGGTTGAAAGAATAGCTATACGTTTAGAAGAAGATTACAGAAAAAAATTAGATGATATAAGTAATAAAACTGGAAAATCTATTTCTGAATTAGTAAGGGAAGCGATAAACTTGTTTTTGTCAGATAAAATCACTGTTCCAATACCCAGAAAACTTCTTATGGGGGTACGTAGATTAATCGAAGAAGAAAAGCAACTCAGGCTTGACGATGGAATGCAGAAAAGTCTTGATGATTATTAGTAGCCTGAGATTGTGACATCCTCCACACGACTAAAGTCGTGGGCTTCCTAAGCAAAGCACTGTATGATGTCACAAACGCATTATGCGTTTCCAACGAGCCTAACAGAACGATGATGGTTGGGGTTCTGTTTCTGCGGTTCGCTTTTATCCTACGATTGAAATTGTGGGTTTTCCCGCTCACGTTTTATAAATATGGCTTAGGGAGAAAGATGC
>Ga0208661_100339_pt1 | contig 9130 bp, 14 predicted proteins | sample ECHtaG_2_FD_187132 | JGI IMG/M metagenome (GOLD analysis project Ga0208661, IMG submission 187132) | Hot spring microbial mat communities from Yellowstone National Park, Wyoming, USA - ECH_C virus_MetaG (SPAdes) (version 2) | ecosystem: Environmental > Aquatic > Thermal springs > Hot (42-90C) >...
CTGAAGGGATGATGTTTTTTGGCTTAGTAATCATAGTAATGCTTTCAGCAATTCTAATTTTCGACACCATAGAGTTGTTGGTGGAAAAACAAACAGCATCGATGTTTTACACCACATGGACATCCATGATACTTGCGGATGGGATATTGACAGTGGCAACGTTCCTATTGGTTTACGGCTTTATCGAGTATTTCAAATGCGAGGATGAAATACTATTTAGGAGAATTGAGGAATTAAAGAGACGTTGTAGGAGCGAGGAACAATGAAGCGTGTTTTGGTGTTCATAGAGGGTTGGGGTTGCAGGAGGGGTGGGAGACGTGAGTATTGCCGAGTCGTTGTGAAGGATGTGTTCGGTAACGATGTTGCTCTCAAGTTTTGGCGGAACTATAATAAAGGAAATAGGGTGTTGCCTGTGGATGATGATAGGGCTAATGCGATTGCCGTGTTGGTCGAGTACCTACGTGGTGATTATGACTGGGGCATCGCCATTGTGAGGGACATGAGGGCTTGGGCGTTGTTTAGAAGGTACATTAAATTGATGAATCGTGGCAATGATGTTTGCTGGTTTATCTGGAATGATGAGGTTAGGGAAACGTGTTACGAAGTTACCTCAAAGCCTAGCGAGTACCGAAAAACAAAGATGAGACACTTCAAAGTAATATTGATGAAAAGCTTTTGGACAAAGCGTGAGGAAATAATCGAGCTTTTGCGTGGAGCATTGGCATACATGGTCGGTGTAGAATTAACCAATGAGGAGTTAGCCTTATTAATCAAACAGGCACACACGTAAATGGAGGGGTAGGGTAGCCTGGAAGGATACTGGGAGAGCAATGTCTCACATCGGTTCGGTTCACCACGATGGGGAACGTACCCCTCCACCAAGGCACTAGTTTTAAAAACCCTAATATACCTAAATCCTTCGGAGGGGAGAAGCCAAGGGTCCTGTGCCGTCTCTGAGTTCCCAATGACCCCGAGTGGTTGGTTGAGACGTACCCCTCCAACACTAATTTTATTAACCCCTACTACTAAGGAAAAAAGCTGGAGGGGTTGGTGGCTCCAAGGATGGTGGTGGGTCCTGACCCCTTCTAGTTCCCCTCCGTCAGCGTTATGTTTATAAATCCATGTTTTAGAAGGTAAGGTTGTATGTCTGAGTGGGAGAGGTTATTATTGCCATGCCCCATAGGTCCAATACCGAAGATAACACTACAATTCAAACCAGGGGGAGACCCTAGGCAGGCAATAACCTCAGTGCTGTCGAAATACAAAATCCCGTGGGGTTATTTCCTAAGCCACAACAGGATTTTATCATGTAGGATGGCATTCACGATTTTTGTGGACGGCACCTTATTGTTTGAGTTAGACCCTAGGGAAGGTAAAGGCTTAGAGACCATTGAGTTTGCGATTAAGTTATTGAGGGAGATGGGTTTTGTGGATGATGAGAATGAGGCTAAGGTTAGGGAGAAGATGTTGCGTGACTGGGACAGGTGGGTTAGTGTATTTGTTCCTTTTATGCGTAGTTGTGATTAAACCAACGTTATTAAAAACATCGTTAAAATCAGCACGTGTACTCATACTGCGGTGTTACTGAGACTGTGGTTGCCACATAACGTAAAGTCTCCAATGCCCTTCTCTCAATTTTTGCCTTATGAGCTAGGATTTCCATTAGGAATTCGCTACCCGACACCATCACCTAACCACATAAAGAACCTCCTAATAAACCTTAGGACCATAGATTTATAAACCAAGTTATGATGGAAGTAATTATGGATTTTTTCGAGTGTAGTGACAGTTGTAGGGCGAATTGCATACCTGAGTGCCTGGAGAAAAACGTGGAAAAGTTCAGAAAGTTAGGCTTAAGCGATGATACTATATACATTTTATGTTGGGGTTTGTGCACATCAAATTGCGATAGACTATGCGAGAAAATGCTCGAAATCCGACAAGGCAAGTAAAGTTTATAAACTCGTGATTTAGAAGATAAGATTGTATGGAAGCCCAACTCGTAAGGAAACCCAGCGAGGGTGAGAAGTGCGACCCAGTAACACTGGCAAAAGAGACAATAGAGAAACTCATAGAAGCCAAGCGTAAACTGGAGGAAACAATGAATTGCGTATTTTCAAGGCATGACTTTGCCATCTATGGTAAACTTGAGAGCGTGAAATACAGCATCGACGCACTCATAGACGCAATAGCGTATGATATAAACCTAAGGTACCACCCAAAGATATGGATGGACGACCTCTACACAGAAGTAAGGATTGTCGATAAGACACCCGAGGAATAAGCAACAGCAAGCCCCAACCATCAAATTAAAACCTACCCAAGTTTTTTGAGTTTTTAGGACTTCAGAGGGCTTAAGCACCCTTTAAGGAGCACCCAACACTTTTGTTAAACCTACTGTCCCGTTTCCAGAACCGCAATTACTCACGACCCTTACTTACCCAACAAACTTATTAAACCTACTTTACGATAGGTTTACGGTATGCCTAGGAAAAGTGAGTTCAGTAAAAAAACGAGGAAGAAAATGATGGTGTTCATGTTCATAGCTAATAGACCCATGCAGATGGCACGTTGGAAGGACCTCAAACAATACTTCGTCGTTGAGAGAAAGCTCATGAGCGAGAAAGAGCTAGCCGTGTACCTAAGCAGGCTAGCCCATGAGAGACTCATAAAGAGGGCGTGGTTGGGCACAGGAAAAGGCAAAGAGCGCATCTATAGAATCAATGAGTACTTCTTCGAGGAGTTAAGAAAAAGCATAAGTGATTAAACATGCCTAAGAAAAAAGAATCTTAGCCAACGTTCGTGAGTGGGGCTAATCTGTTTAAAACTGCCTTCAGATAAAATAACTGCGGACCTCCACGGTGATGGCACTGGGGCTAATCCTTTTAAAACCTACATGACGAGAAGTCTTGATGTACCCAGATGGAGTGAATTTTAGAAAAAACACCCTTGAGGTGTACCTAAGCGGGCTTAATTAATGCGTTGTTAATCAACGCATTAGCACTGTGTCGGTTGAGTAATGTTTATAAAACCATTTCTTAAATCATGTGTTTGTATGTATTGGGAGGACGCTTTGGCACCATGCAAAGAATGCGTGTATCCATGTATAACGATTATACTGAGCAATGTGGACCCCAATAAAAAGAATAGGTTGGTTGAGACGTTGAGACAAAGACAGGCGCCTTTTGCATTATTCAACATGTTGGGTTACACGGCAATTGAGTCATGCAATTTTGCCGTGACTTTCGACCAGGGTAATGCCATAATCACCATAGACCCACCTAAGGATAAGGTTGGGGAGTCAGTGGGTTTCGTATTTGATATACTTAGAGAGGTTGGTTTAGACCCTAGGGTTACCGTGGATGAGGTTGTTGTTAGGTACAAAGGATTTCCAATTAGGTTTGTCGATGGTGTATTTGAGGATGTTTCTGCCAAGTATAAAGAATGGTACAAAGGTTTACAGAGGATTTTCGCACAAGCAGGTGTAAATAATGAGTGAGGAAAAGGGTTTTTTCCTAAGGACTACGGAGTTCATAGGTTGGTTCAAGTTCATGATTAAGGACATTGTTGTTTGCCCATCAAAGATAAGGGTGATAGCCATAGGAGCATGGAAAGGCGGTGTCATTGTTGTCTTTCAATGCGGTGAGAAGTTGTACATAGCGAAGGTGAGGGGCGGTATCAAGGTATCAGTGTATGGTTACAGGATGAACAAAGGCAACATCATGAGGATTGAGACGGTTGAACTACCTGATAGTGAGGATGATGCAATCATGCTATACCGAGAGGCTTTATTTCATGTTTACAGTGACGTGGATTTTGACATCTACAGGTAATTCATGTTTATAAGCCCGTCGGATAGAAATGCTTTTAAATCCCGTTTTTATAAACATGCTGATGGCAACGAGTAATCTAATGACGGTAAAAGATGCGGTGGCTAAGGGCTTATACATAGCTGTGAAAAAAGCCGAAGGCAAATGCGTCTTTATTTTCCCCACGAGACTACTCACGCTGGCTGGCTATACCTATGTGCACAAGCCCAGGGCGAAGGTCGCCACCCGCAACATCTTGAGTGTCCTTTGTAATTACGGGTTGTTGGAGTACATGGGCACCAAGTCAAAGAGGCAAATTTATTGTGTAAGGGAGGGTACACCGTTGTGGGATGTCATTAAAAAGAGCAATAGTCCCGAGGACGTGCTAAGGTTTATTGAGAAGTACATCCCGTGATTGTAGTGGGTAGGCATGCCAATAATAATCAAATGCCACTCCTGTGGTTTCATCCTATACCAAGGCAATGAGCTAAGGAGTATTGACGCAGTGCTCAGGCAGTGGGGCTATAGATGCCCCGTTTGCATGAGTCCATTAAGTAACAAGCCAGTGAGATTCATTGTCGAGACTCGTAATGGCGTTATTAAGCACTATGATAGGGACGTGATTAGGGAATTAATCATTAGTTTGTTGAGGCAATCGAGTATGACAACCACGGAAATCATTGACTCAATAGCCAAGCAATTAAACATGGACACAACACCACCGCTATTTAGGGAAACGGTTAGGAAGGTACTACTCAAGCTTGAGAAGTATGGGGTTATTGAGCGTGTTGGCAAAACCAGTGGCATAACAACATGGAGACTTAAAGAAAGTTAGGAAACATCGATAGGCTTAAAATCCTCATTCTATATCCAAGTTCTAATGAACACTAAGGATTTGGTTGAAAAACTAATGACCAAGTTTGGCGAGATTGAGAGGATTAGTATTGATGTTGTGGAGAAGCACGAGGATGAGGATTACACCATCGTAATTACAGGCGTTATGGTGGCAGTCACTAAGGATGGCAAAGTACTGTGCGGAATGGAAGTAATTAGTATGAAATGCTCATTCTTAAACGGTATTTACAGTAGCATACCTGTCGGGTTAGTGATACACGAAGCAATGATGAACCAACCAGACATTTACGTCTTTTATACAACCCAGGCAGGCATTTCATACATGAGCGTGCCATGTGAGTTTGGTGATGTTAATATCGATAAATTCACAATTGTTGCGAATGTGGGTGAACAATGTCCCTACAGAGGCACTGATAAATGCCCACTCTATAGGTACAACGCACAGAACCAGCAAAAGGATGAGAAAACAAGAATTCCAATAATTATTTAATATTTAATAAGGTATTAATTCCTTAACCCTTTCCTTGAATTTATCGAAGGTTAATTCACCAACCCGACCCAAGCTCTTACTTGAGTAATGACCCCATACTTTTGCATCCGTGAGCAACCTGGCTAACGCATCAACGGCTTCATCAACGCCCTCATAACCAAGCCCAACCTCACCACCCATAGCTAAATCACTCCAAGCCCCACCACTCCTATGAACAACAACAGGCAAGCCCCTAGCCATCGCCTCAGCAACCACTACGCCCCAATGCTCATTAATTGTTGCATGAAGGAACACCCTGGCTTGATCCATTAGGGCAACCTTGACATCACCTGGGGCGTTTGGGTACAACTCAACATTTAGTTTATTCTCAATAGCCAACCTCCTAATCCTCTCGTAATAAGCATTAGACGGCTTAGTCCCAGTGCCACCAACAATGACAAGCTTAACCCCAGGCACCTCCTTAGCTAACCTAGGCATTAGTTCACTAACGACCCAGTGGTAACGCTTCTCCCAACTGAACCTACCAATCATTACAACGGCTAATTGCCTATCCTCAAAGGGTCTTGGGTTACTAACAATAGAGACGTTAGGTGGTATTGGTGGATTAAGGACAATAGGCTCCTCACCATACACATCCCTAACCACATTAGCCGTCCACCTGGAGTTAGCCATAACAACCTCATTAACCTCGAAGGGATTGTCCCTGTTGAACCTCTCGCCAAGCCACAGGGAACCCACTAGGTACAGATTCCATGGGAACCTACCGTACCTCTCAATGATGTATGGGTCCTTTTTCCAGCTATACGTCATTGATGTGTAAATCACCTCCATCGGGAAGTGGATGTACTCCATGGTCTTGAACCCAAACCTCTTTTTCACCGCAATGATGGGTTTTGTTTGGTAAAAATCAACAAAGACAATGTCAGGCTTTAGTCGAGGTATGACCCACATGGCTGGTAACCACGATAGAGCACGTAGGTAGATGCCAAAAGCCCTTAGTTTGAACGGCATGCTATGCACTGGAATGTCAGTGATGTCTATCCCGAACCAATCCTTATAGCACGACACGCAGAACCTAGTTGTTGCCGTTATCTCAGTATGAAAACCCAGGTCCCTAAACGCCCTGGCGAAGGCAGAGGCTACTATCTCACCACCACCTGGTCTATCCCAATAGTGATGAGTAACCAAAGCCCTCATGATGTGTCACCAGTGAGTCATGGCAGACACAAAATAACGAGTTTTTATGAATTTAGGCAAACCACTAATGCGTAATTTCTTGAACAATAGGTAGTGGGCGTAAGCCCTGATGTGCCTATCGCATGCATCGCCACTACCGCCAGCATTATACGCCATTGGGAACCACGGAGTTAGTCTCTGCCCAATCATCAATGCATACAACCCTAGGACAGTTTCATCAGCAATACACTGCCTAATCTGCCTAGGAACTTCACTTAAAGCATCCATCAAGGCATTAATAACCGAAGCCTTAGGTTCGTGGTTCACAATAATCGCCTGCTTAGGACCAAAGAACACGGGACTATGCCCACGCCTATTGAGAACAATCCTAGTGGCAGTTACTGGGTAATCACCACCATCAACCCTAACCTTAGTCATAACATCCCTAGGACCTGGTTTCCCATCGGCATCGGCAACACCAATCAATTGACTATTATCACCACTCATTTCCATCACAGACCTCAAAAGGCTTGGGAAATCCCTGTGCAGGACAACGTCAGAATCAACAATGACATCACCCCTCTCGGCAACCCCCAAAGCCATCAATAACGTCTCACTCCTATTACCAACATTGACAAAATTCACTCTAACGTCAATCACACCACTAACCATTTTGTGAATTACATCCTCAACCTCCCGCATGTAATTCACATTATCAATAAAGACCTCAAACTCACTGGGTCTCAATAACCTTATGTTCTCGATTTGGTACTCTCTAATGTCTTCAACACGAGAAATAGGCAGGTAGGTGATTAGCTTCATACTGGATAGGTATTTAACCAAGTCCATATATAACTATCGCTAATGAGCGCCCTAACCACTATCAAGGACGCTATGCTATTCGTAGCACTGGCAATCGTAGTCCTAGTTATCGACGCCATTATCTACATCCACTGTGGACTCCTACACTTGACTAAGAATGAACCATTTAAACCATGCGTGAAGGATATAGAGGATATGGACCCTATTGATGATTATGATTATTACGTGTACAATGAATGAAACCAACACCGTCCAACCTAGTTAGTTTGCAGTCAAAATCATTAATTAAGACATTCAAAAGCGGTGTTGGGTCCCCATGGTACTCAAAGACAACCTCTCTAAATAACCTAACATGCTCATAATCATTGAGGATTACGTCATACTCACAACCCTCACAATCCATCTTAAGCACAGCATTGTTAGGGTCTATATTGAACATGTTGATTAACTCACCAAGCGTTATTGCTGGAACTGTTACAGAGCAATCACCAGGCTTGAAATACGTAACCACAACCCTATCAGAAGGGACATCGACACATACCCTACCTGGCTTACTAGCCAAGCCAGCATTGACTGGCTTGACGTACCCAATTAACGGAAAAAGTAATTTGTTTTCCGTTACATGGTAATGCAACATGTCATAAGTGAATGGGTGAGGCTCAATCGCAATAACCCTAAATGCACCCCTCTGGATGAAGTATATGCTTGAGTCACCAACGTAGGCACCAACATCAACAACATCCCTGTCCTTAACATCTACATCAAAATAGTCCTCCCTAAGGAATATTTCAATGAAAGTGGAACCAATCGTTTTGAACCTAAAACCATTTATATAGTAATCCACATCATACCAAACACGAACCTCATTACCACGAGCATTGACAATAACAAACTCACCATTTTCGCAACGGAAACCCCTTACATAGCCGAGGTCCACCGCATGCAATAACCACCTAATTAAATACGGTGTTGTCCTTATTTCTTCACCGTTACACCTAATGATGACTGGCTCATAAACCCAATGAGAGAGTAAGGTGTACAATGCACCAAAGCCCATGTGCCTAATCAACCAAAAAGCCTTTTTCGACTTTCTAATCAGTGATTTCAATGGCATACTGCCAATTCACCACCCTCGCTAACCCCAGGTCCCGTTAGCGTGTAGTTCACGTAACCTGGCATGATTGTCACATTGGATTCCATGCTGGCGACAACCAATGAGGACGCCAATTGAACACCGTAGTTTGTGTAAACAGTGACGTAGTTCCCAGTGGTTATTGTTATGTTGATGATGGGTGACGTGAACGATGAAGTAACGGCATGGGATGCACCGTTTATTGTGGCTAGGATGGTATAGTACCTAAGACCGTTATAATCAACCCAAGCCTCAGTATGTCCAACCTGGCTCACGCAGTTGGTGCTGTACTCAATGTACTCATTGACTGTGAATAATTGCTGATGCAATGCGTTGAATCCAACCCACTGGACGTCGAGGGTTACCTCCTTCTCAAGCAGGTTGTTTTTCATGTTGGTTATGAGGACGTTGGCACTGATTGAGCTGGGTACCATATAAACTACGAAAACTGCCATGGCAATCACCAGTATCGCCCCAATTACATAACCCGCACTACCCATCAAGAAAAGCCGTGTTTTAAAGAATTATAAAACTATCGACCACGGCTCTGCTAAGGTTCATTGAGAAGTATATTGGGTAAGTGTGTATGCCGTGGCATCATTCCATGAGCAACAATAGGTTTAAATTTTTGATTTAAACAAAACTTCTTAACCACCCTCCAGAGGGGAATCCAGTGAAGAGGGTGGTTTAAGACCCAGCCCCGTGGGCTGTGAGCGATGACACCCCGAGGATGGGGGCGCAGTCCCGACAAGGGATGACTGGTGATTAGGGTCATAGGGATGAGGGGAACGGGGCATACAGGTGAGGCTCGAAGGATGGTTACAGCACTATCTCGACTTCACGTAT
>Ga0208661_100345_pt1 | contig 8955 bp, 7 predicted proteins | sample ECHtaG_2_FD_187132 | JGI IMG/M metagenome (GOLD analysis project Ga0208661, IMG submission 187132) | Hot spring microbial mat communities from Yellowstone National Park, Wyoming, USA - ECH_C virus_MetaG (SPAdes) (version 2) | ecosystem: Environmental > Aquatic > Thermal springs > Hot (42-90C) >...
GAAGCTTTTTATTAAGCAAAATATTTAAATAATTAAAACAATCTAAATCAGAATGACGCCCTGGTAGCTCAGTGGTAGAGCGCCTGTCTTGTAATAAACTTCTTAAGAAGAAGTTTAATCAAGAACTGGAAAACAGGAGGTCGAGGGTTCAATCCCCTCCCAGGGCTATACCACAAGAGGTTGAATCCTTTCATCAGAAGATTTATGAAGTAGGTAAATGAAATATAGTTTACCATAAATTAACGTCGCTATATCTAAACTTAGGCGCTGCAAGTTTGCTTTTCTCTTTGAAAACGCGCTCAAAATCGCTATGTGTTATTACTGGTATTAGCCCTCTAAATCTTGCTGGCGAGTGGGGGTCTATTTTGGCCATTAGTTCTTTTGCTTTGGCTGTTGATTTCTCCTTCCAAATTTGTGCCCATGCAATAAAGAAACGCTGCTCTTCTGTAAACCCATCTATGCGTGGATTTTTGCCTTTTAATGCATAATGCAGTGCATCATAAGCAATATGTATGCCCCCTAGATCTGCTATATTTTCACCTAGAGTGAGCTTGCCATTTACATTTATACCTGGAAGCACCTCTAAAGAGCTATATAAATTTTCTATATCTTTCGCCTTTTCATTAAACTTTTGTCTATCATCAGTTTCCCACCATTCCCTTAAATTACCATATTTATCGTATTTGCTACCTTGATCATCAAAGCCGTGCGTAAGCTCATGGCCTATTATACCACCTATACCACCATAGTTTATGGCATCATCCAAGTTAGGGTCAAAGAATGGGGGTTGAAAAATTCCTGCAGGCAAAACAATCTCGTTCATTGATGCATTGTAATACGCATTTACAGTGAATGCTTCCATATACCACTCTTTCTTATCAACTCTTTTGCCTACCCTATTCATTGTTCTTTTTAGCTCAAACTGATAAGCTTTTACATAATTACCCAATAAGTCGTTTTTGCTTGACTTTATGCTTGAGTAATCTTTGAACTCTGCAGGATAGCCAATCTTTACACTCATCGCATCAAATTTTTCTAAAGCCTTGTTCTTTGTAGATTGGCTCATCCAAGATACTCTGCTTAGCCTTTTCCTAAACGCCTTCCTTACGTTGTTTACAAGCTTCACCGCCTTTGCTTCAGCTGATTTATCAAAATACTTCTCAACATAAAGCTCAGAGAGTGCATTCCCTATTGTATTGATTATAAAGTTAGTTGCTCTATACCACATCGGCTTCATTTTCTTCTGGCCAGTAAGTTGCCTACCAAAAAAGAGAAATAAGGTGTTTGCAGCTTTCTCATGAAGCAGATTTGCGGTTGACCTTAGTACATGCCATTTCAAATACAACTTTATATCGTCTATATTTTCTTCTTCTATAATTTTTCCCAAGCCGCTAAGAAACTCTGGCTGTCCTACTATTAAATAATCGGGAAGTTTTGGTACAATGTCATTTAATAATTCATCCAAATGCAGATACGCAAAACGTTTTCTAAATTCATCTGTGCTCATTTTGTTGTAATTCTTTAATACGTCGCGCAACTCCCCTTTGCTTCTGCTAATCATTGCAATCTTCGTTTCTATTCTTATTACTGTATCAGCAGCTCTCTGCGCTTCAGCAATGCTAAAACCATAAAGCCTAAACATTCTGATAATATTCTCTCTTAAACTTAGCCTCACTTTCTTAAGCAAGTCTTCTATGTAATAACTTTTTTCAGGTAGACTAAGTCCACCTTGGTGGATATGAAGTGCATATACGCTGCTATTCTTTTCATCCGGGCTTGGGTCAAAACGTATAAAGGTATTTACAGCGTTCAACATAAGGAAAGCAATAAGCTTAGGTAGCTCATCCTTACCTTTCAATGCGTCTATCCTTTCAATTATATACTTGATAGGGCTGAACTTCAGGCGATCTCTTGTCTTCATGTCAATATATGATTGGTAGAAATCAGCCAAAAGCTTTCCATTCTTGAACTTTGACGGCTCCTTTATACACGAAAGAAGAATAAGTTTCAATTTTTTATAAGTATTATCGCGGAGCTCATAAAACGAGCTTATGATAGGTGAATCCTTTGGTATTTTGCTCCGTTTTATCCACGTGCCACAAGCATAATTATAGAAATCATCAAATGGGTCAATGTGCAAATCCATGTTTGATATCTTGAAGCCTATATCTTTGCTTTTTTGCATGAAATCTATATCCCCAAACATGTTTTTACATAAACTATTAAAAAAACAATAAAAAGGTTATGCTTTTGTGCAAATAAGCTATTCGCTTAAAAACTCAACAATAATTCTGTTCTCTCCACCATCTGACCAGCGCAGCTAAGTAGGCATCGAACCTCTAATCCTAACGCTCTCTCAGGGCTTATATCTATGGAGTTAAATCAGTGGAAATTAAAAACCTTCTATACACTTTCTTTTCTTTGGTCGATGTACAGAGCGCAGGCGTTGGCTACATGTGGCTACGCAAGCCTCTTAATTATGTGATAGCCAAACTGTGTTTTTACTATTCCTGATACTTCTCCAGGCTTAAGGCTGAAAGCTGCATTCTCAAACTCCTTTACCATTACGCCCCTGCCGAAATAGCCTAAGTCCCCGCCACGCTTTCTTGAGCTGTCTATCGAATATTCCTGTGCCAATTTAGAAAAGCTTTCGCCATTCTTAAGCTTTTCAAGCACCTCTTTTGCCTTCGATTCTTTATCTACTAGTATGTGCGCACATCTTATCTTTTCAGCCATAAAACCACCACAATTTGCAATGCTCATTATGCATATTTATCTCTTTTTATTCGTTTTTTGCTTTGTTAACAATACTTTTTAACTCTGCTCGCGAGAAGTCCCCTTCGTAAGAAAAAGCCCCATCCGTAAGGGTGGGGTAGTTCACTATCAGAGACGTTGCTTATAGAATAGAAGCCCGCAGCTTTTCTATCCTGTTCATTATGGCAAGTACTATGCCTTTCCGCCTATCAAAAACCCATTGTAAAGCCGCAATATGCCTGTTATTTGAACAATAGGTGCGCCATATAACCTAATTAGAAAAATTCACTTATAAAATTATTTATCGCAACAGCAACATCATAGGGCTTTGTGTAATGTGGGTTGTGGCCTGAATCATCTATTATTATTAGCCTGGAGTTTTTAATGCTCTCGTTAAATAAATAAGAAAACTTCTTGTCTATTACATCGTCATTACTGCCCCAGATTATAAGTGTTGGCAGATCTATCCTTGCCAGCATGTCAGAAGTAAGTAAATTGTATCCCTCATTTTCGATTATGCTACTCATTACGTATTCGTCGTTGTTATTTTCCATAAGTAATTTTCTTAGCAGTGTCTTTTTATAGTCTTCGTAGTTAATAGATTTGCTTATAGAGTCAAAATGTTCTTTTAATCCTGCAGCATCTTCAAGTATTATACCGCTGGCTGGCGATTTTAAATATGCATAATATGCAGTTATCCAGCCACCGTATGAATGACCCATTATAAAAGGCTTTTTGCATGTTTTTTCGATGAATTCTTTTAGCACTTCAACTTGCACTTCTACATTGTATTTAATTCTTGGCTTATCAGAATTTCCATGCCCTAGAAGGTCAAGGGCAAATATATGAATGTTAGTAGTTAAATTTTCTACAAGCTTCATCCAAACTATCGAGCTAGCACCTAGTCCATGAAGTAAAACTAGTTCTATGCCATTTGAATTGTTGTGTTTATAATGTATCTTGCCGTATTTGGTTTCAATATAGGAATCGATGAAATCTTTATAGTCCATATCACACCTTTTTACCGTAGAAAAAGTGTATCGGATTTCCAATTGCTGCCTCAGCCGCCTCTTGTACTGCTTCACTGTATGTTGGATGTGGGTGTATTGTTGATGCTATGTCCTCTACAGTTGCACCCATTTCTATGGCAAGCGCTGCCTCTGAAATCATATCACTGGCATCTTCTGATACTATCTCTACACCCTTAACCATGCCGTTTTGGTCAGCGGCTATCTTAACAAATCCATTTGTAGTGTCAAGCGCTATGCTTCTTCCAAGTGCGCTAAGGGGGAACTTTGTTACTTTTATACCTTCTCTTTCGCTTATATCACCGGCAATTGCTATTTCAGGATCTGAAAAGATTACAGAAGGTACAACAATATTATCATAGCTTTTTCTTACACCACCAATAATCTCCGCTACAACGACGCCTTGTCTTATTGCTTTGTGTGCTAGCATTGGCGCACCAATAACATCTCCAATCGCAAATATATTGCTGTCTGTAGTTCTTAATGCGGAGTCTACTTTTATGAATCCCTTATCATCCAATTCAACTTTTGTATTTTCAAGTCCCAACCCACTTGTATAAGGACTGAGCCCAATTGCTACAACAACAAGATCTGCCTCTATCGAATTTCCGTCGCTCAGCTTCAAAAATTTACCATCAAAAGAGACTGGCGATGATCCTGTATATATCTTTATTCCAAGATTTTGCATATTTTTCTTTATTATTTCTACAGCATCCCTGTCAAACTTAGATAAAACATCAGACCTAGCTACTATATGTACTTTAGTACCAAGCTTAGCATATAAAGTGCCTATCTCTACCGCAACATAACCAGCCCCTATAATTGCAAGACTGTTAGGTATATAATCAAGCATCAATGCTTTTTTGTAATCTATAATTTTAGTAGAATCAAATTCGAATCCGTCCAAATGGGATGGTACAGAACCTGTTGCTATTACCGCCTTTTTGAATTTTAAAGACATTCCATTAGATAATTGCAAAGTATCAGATGACAAAAACGTAGCTTCTGCTTTTATAACCTCTACTCCATTCGATTTGCATAAAAATCCTACACCATCCTCAAGCTTCTTAGATGCCGCGATTCTCCAGTTATACATCGCCTTAGCATCTATCCTTGCATTTTCAACAAAAATGCCGAACTTCTGCGAGTGAGTAGCATTGTAAAATGTATTTGCTATTTTTATTAATGTCTTAGAAGGTATGCATGCATAGTTAAGACAATGTCCGCCTAGTTTCTCTTTTTCTACTAGTGCCACATTCATCCCCAGCTCCGCGGCCCTTATTGCAGCTACATAACCCCCAACGCCTCCTCCAACTACTGCCAAGTCGACCTCTTCTGGTATAGAGCCCATTACCATGTAATCACACTTTTATATGCATATCACTAAAACATTTCAAGGAAGTCTGGGTCTTCTAGATACTTTATTAAATCGTTTCCAAACTTTACAGCTTCTGCACCATCTACTACCCTGTGGTCGAACACTAGGGAGAAAGGCAGTATTTTACCAGGCTTCACCACACCGTTTTCAACTACAGGAAAATCCCTTATCTTATGTATTCCAAGTATTGCAACATCGGGGTAGTTTATCATCGGAACTGATAAGAAGCCGCCACCCAAACTACCTATATTAGTTATAGTAAAGCTGCTATCTCTCATATCATCTATTGTTATTGTCTGGTTTCTAACCTTTTCTGCAAGCGACTCTATCTCTTTTGCTAGTTCTATTATACTCTTTTTATCGGCATTTTTTATTACAACAACCTTTAATCCGTCAGGCGCTTCTGCTGCCAATCCTATGTTATAATACTTTTTAACTATTATTTCGAGTTTTTCATGATCATAACTTGCATTAAAGTGCGGGTTTTCCTTTAATGCCTCGATAGTTGCTTTTATTATAAAAGGTAAGTAGGTTAGCTTGATTCCAAGATCCTTTTCGATTTTCTGTCTTTCTCTATTTACTATATCATACAAAGCAGTAGCGTTTATTATATCCATGTGCGTTGCCCGTGGTATGGTCCATGACAATTCCATATTTCTTGCAATCGCTTTTCTGGTTTGTGATAATGGCACGCGTTCTATCTCTTCTTTGTGCTGCTCTTCAAGAACCTCTGAAAACTTCGGTACTGCCTTGGCCCCTGACACCGCCTTACTTGCAAAACTTCGTACATCGTTTTCTAATATTCTGCCGTTAGGCCCTGTCCCGATTACTTTTGTTAGGTCAACTCCTAGCTGCTCAGCAAGCTTTCTTACAGACGGCGATGCAATTATCTCCCTACTTGTAGGTTGTGCTTGGCTTATTTCTTGTTTCTGGCTTTGGGATTTTAATTCAGTGCTTTTCTGAGGCATCTGCTCTCCTTTCTGTGCGCTTACGCTTTTTAATTCGTCCTCGCTTCCTATTATAGCTAGGATATCGCCTATATGCACATCTGTGTCTTCTTTAGCCACGATCTTTATCCTGCCATCTATCGGTGAAGGTATATTTACAATTGCCTTGTCTGTCTCTATTTGAACTACAGCCTGATCTTCCTTTACATCGTCGCCATCATTAACAAGCCATTTTTGTATATGTCCTTCTGTTATGCCTTCTCCTATGTCAACAAACTTAATTTCTTTCATTTTCTTCACATCGACATTATCTTATCTATGGCTTTTTCTACTTTAATTTCATTTGGTATGTAGTATTGCTCATATCCTGGGAAAGGATATGGAAAGCTATGCGAAGTTACCCTTAATATGGGCGTATCTAGACTGTATATAGCTTTTTCAGCTATCCTTGCTGCTATTTCTGCACCTACACCAAAGCTACGCTCAGCTTCGTGAACTATAATGACTCTGCCAGTCTTCTTTACACTTTCTATAATTTTTGATTCATCAAGCGGATTTATAGTTACTAGATCTATTATTTCTGCATCTGTGCCCTTCCTTTCTACAACGTTTTGCACAACCTTAACCATTGTTCCATAGGTTATTATTGTTAGCTCTTTACCTTCTCTTATTACATTTGCCTTGCCGATTTCGACCTCGTACATGCCTTCTGGCACTTCTTGCTTAAATAGTCGATACAATTTTGTGGGTTCAAGAAATAGCACAGGATCATTCATATGTACTGCCTTTATCAATAGACCTTTAGCATCATATGGGTTTGATGGCTCTACCACGATTAGGCCACCAACATGAGAATAAAACGCCTCTGGGCTTTCCGAATGGTGTTCTAGTGTTCTTACACCGCCACTAACAGGTGTTCTAACCGTCATAGGCACCTGGAAAGCCGATCTGGTCCTACTTCTATACCTAGCTGCATGATTTATTAACTGAGCAAATCCTTCATACATAAAGCCAGCGAACTGTATTTCTGGTATTGGGTGCAAACCGGCAAGAGCCATTCCTATGGAAGTTCCTAATATTGCAGATTCCGCCAACGGGGTGTCTATCACCCTTTCAGGACCAAATTTATCAAGAAGACCGTCTGTTACCCTAAATACCCCGCCATCCTTGCCTATATCTTCACCAAGTAAAACTACATTTTCATTCTCTTTCATTAGTAGCTCAAGGGCATTGTTTATCGCACTTACCATATTCATTTGCATATTATCAACTACTCTTGCCAAAAGTTTTCTCTTATGCTTTCATCGTACTCCTCTTTAAGTACTTCTGGCATAAAGCTGTAAACATGCTCAAACATGCTCTTTGGATCTGGTTTAAACTCCTCAGCTTTCTTAACCGCATCTTCTATTGCTTTTGTTTGCTCTTCTTTCATGCTGTTTTCTTTGTTATCGTCCCATAAATTTCTTGAATATAAATACTTTTTGAGCCTATTTATCGGGTCTTTTTGTCTCCAAGCTTCTACTTCTGCATCCTCTCTATATTTGGTAGGATCATCCGAAGTTGTATGCATGCTCATCCTGTATGTTACGCACTCTATAATGGTGGGCTTTTCATGAGAGGCTTCTATTGCATCTTTAGTAGCCTTATAAACTGCGAAAACGTCATTACCATCTACTTGAATTGAATCAATACCCACAGCTATGCCTTTTTGTGCTAAAGTCTGTGCTGCAGTCTGCATTTTCCTTGGCACTGATATAGCCCATTGGTTATTTTCTATTATTACTACTAATGGCAACTTAAAAACGCCGGCAAAATTTATGCCTTCGTAAAAGTCGCCTTCTGAAGTACCACCATCTCCTACATAAACTAAAACTGCACTTCCGGTTTTCTTATATTTCTGTGCATAAGCAATGCCAACAGCATGAGGGACTTGCGAGCCAACAGGTACTATTACTGGCAAACCCCTTACCTCTTTTGGTATCGCCCCACCATCTTCAAAGCCTCTCCAATATATAAAATGTTTTTCTAATGGTAGTCCTCTCATCAGATATACCGCATGTTGCCTAAAGCTTGGAACGAAAAAATCATTTGGTCGCATAGCCATGGCACTGCCTACCTGCGTGGCTTCTTCTCCAAGAAGCGGAGCATATGTTACTGCGCGACCCTGCCTTTGCATACTTAGAAGTTTTGCATCAATAGCTCGGGCAAAGTTCATGTATTTATACATTTGTATTATCTTGGAGTCATCCAAATCCTTTGGGAAAAGAGAAGCGTCAACATTTCCATTTTCATCGAGGATTTGCATATATTTTATTTCTCCATTATATACTTCGCTAAGCAAACTAACCACCATCCCTATAGTGTCTAAATGCAATTAAAAGTTTACACTAAATTATTTATAGATTATTGAATTTTTCAATACGCATTATACAAATCCTATTAATGACACCATGGCAACAAAATTTGGAAAAACGCAAAGAGTCTTAAAATTTTAAGATATAGAATCAAATAATTAAGTATTTTATACCAACAAAGATTTTTTCTTACTCTGTTCTTCAATTGGTTCTGTCATCTTTGCAAATTTATTATCAGGTACCTGTATATATAGGCAATAACCTAAGTTCCTTCTCAAATTGCCATTTAATTCTTCACCTGGTATAGCTTCGACATAATTATTAGTATAAGGAGGTTCTCTATCCCTTATCCATGGAGTTCCTTTATGGGTCCTCTCTATTATACTCATAGCTTCTTTGATTATCTCATCATTAACCTGCCTCTCTTTATACTTACCAGCAGTTACTTTTTCAAGAATCTTATCAGTTATCAGTTTCTTTATGTATTCAACTTT
>Ga0208661_100360_pt1 | contig 8837 bp, 9 predicted proteins | sample ECHtaG_2_FD_187132 | JGI IMG/M metagenome (GOLD analysis project Ga0208661, IMG submission 187132) | Hot spring microbial mat communities from Yellowstone National Park, Wyoming, USA - ECH_C virus_MetaG (SPAdes) (version 2) | ecosystem: Environmental > Aquatic > Thermal springs > Hot (42-90C) >...
CCTCTGGTTAACGCCTATCTTGGGGTTGCGAGGGGTAATAGTGTAGCCCTTCGGCGACGCGCACAGGAGGATGCACGGTTAGACCTTTCGCAAGTTGATGATTCACCACACCGCGTGTCACCAGTTCCCTCCGGGCTCGGATTGGACTCCTCCCAGGGCGAGGTCTATTCGAGAGCTTTATCCTTAAGGGAGGGTGAATTGCTTGTCGTGGTTGGTCCTCCCGGAACGGGTAAGACCAAGGTGATTTCCGAGATCGCGAAGAGTTTCGCCGAGCGTGGTTTTAGGGTTTTGGTGGCGAGCCACACGAATCGGGCGGTAGATAACGTTGTAGAGAGGCTTCCCCTTGACTATACCCTGCGTGTGGGTTTGCCTGAGAGGGTTTTGCTTGAACTGAAAAAGTATCTTTTAATGTATAGGGCAAAAGAAGCCTTGGGTGAACACTATCATCAGCTAGAAGCTGAAAGGGGGAAGATTAAGGAAAGATTGACGAAGCTTCTCCGGGATAAAAGGGAGCTTTCAGGACTCTATGAAGAATCAAAGAAACTTCATGGAGATAAAATTCTTTTGGACAAAATCCAAAAGTTAGGTTTTGAAATTGGCGGGCTGCAAGATGAGCTTTCAAGGGTGTCAGAGGAGATTGATCGGCTTCTGCTTGAGGAGAGTATGAAGCTTATTAGTGAAGCTAGGGTGGTGGGCTCAACGCTTATCAAGTGTGGACTGAGCCCCCTCGATAGATTCAATGACTTCGACCTAGTGATTGTCGACGAGGCGAGTCAGGCTCCGCTGACGCTCGCACTGATTGCCCTCTCGAAGGGTAAGCGCTGGATTATTGTTGGTGATGATAAGCAGTTGTTACCGATTTTTAAAACACTTTATTCAGAGGATACCGGTGAGTATGGTTATGTTAAGGCCGTTCTTAATGAGTTAAGCGTTTTCAGCGTGGCTTTAAAGCACTCTAAGGTCAAGTTTATGCTCACGAATCATTATAGGAGTCACCCCGAAATCTTCGGTTTCAGTTCGCGTGAATTTTACGGTGGGAGGGTCAGTGTTGTTTCGGATCCGGTTGGAAAGACGCTTGAAGTTCGGGGATTTGGGTTGTTTTCGGCTAAGCCTGCGGCCGTGTTTGTTCATGTGAAGGGTTGTGCAGAGTTCTCTAAACCAAGCTATAAGAACCAAGCTGAGGTGGATGCGTGTGTAGAAATAGTGAGGAGGCTTACGATGCTCGGTGTCCTTCAGGAGGATGTCTGTGTTATTGCTCCTTACAGGTTGCAGAGGAATTTGATAGGTGAGGTGCTCACCAATTCAGGGATCGGTAAGGTTGAGGTGAACACGGTTGACGCTTTTCAGGGGCGCGAGAAGAAGGTGGTGGTGTTCAGTGTGACTGCTACGGATCCTCGCACCTTGAAGTTTGTGTCGGATCCTAACAGGTTTAACGTGGCGGTAACGCGGGCCCAGTGTAAGCTTATTGTTGTGGGTAATGCGGAGGCGATCATGTGTGAGGATAGCCCCATTAAGCACTTTCTGGAGTACGCTAAGAGTATTAACGGCTACTTCGAGTGGGAGAATGTAAGCTGATGGTCATTGACTATTTTTTATCAAACAGGGTTACTGGTTGGGTGTGGGGATATCTTATGATCGGCCAACCTGAATTGCACATGGGGTATATAACCGCTCTGTGGGGGTGGAGTTTTCCCAAGTATTGCCTCTTTGGACCATGATGGTTTTTTGGATCGGCCTTAAATGTTGGAGAAGCTTACCGGGCTGGATTCTGCTTAGTTTTTATTGTCTTATGAATTTTTGTAGGATTTGTACTAGTCGTGCGTAGTTGTGCTGTGGTTCTAGCGCTGCTACTCTGAGGGTGTTTGTGTCCTCTCTTTTGACTGATGCTACCTGTTCGCTTCCTATGTAGATTTGTATGTCTGTGTATTGTGCGAGTGTTCTTAGGAGTTCGCCCACGTCTCCTTGCGCTTTGCGCAGTGTGTGTAGGTGTATTGTTCTTATTCCTCTTGCCTTTGCTCTTTGTGCGAGCGCTTGGTCAAGAGTCACAAGCGTGAGCGCTTCGAGATGCTTTTTAAGCTCCATTGCCTCCTCTATTATACCCACGTCCCCTGAGCGTTTTGTGTAGCTTGGTGGTGGTGCGCCGTGGATGAGCGTGTAGTCAGCCATGCCTAACAAGAATTTCGCTTCGTTCGGAGTTGGTCTTTTGTTGTAGCCAAGGGACACTCTGTCAAGCTCATCGTACACGCCTCTCAGAGGATGTGTTTTTCTCGCTTTTCTGAGCACTCTTTCTCCTAGTTCGATGTACACGTTTGTGTCAAATGTGAGTGTGTCTTGGGTTTGCGCTATTTCCTTTTCCTCTTCATACTGGATGTACCCTGCGCGTTTGATGCAGGTGTTGAAGTATTGTTGGTCTTCCTGTGTGAGTGTGACCTTTTTCTGTAAGAGTTCTTCGAGTGTTACAGGTATCGGTAAGGAGCCGAAACTAAAACTCACTTCTCCTAAAAGTGTGTAGAGGTTGTACATAGCTGTGAGCCCCTCCCTGTCAAGCGTCGCTTCGCCCACGCTCACAGTGTGTTTTGCGCTCATCGCCACTTGTTTAAATGCAGGAAGCTCTATTAATCTAATTTGCTGTAGTGGTACGTATCCGAGCACCCGGTAGCCTCTTACCTCCTCCTTGAGGTATGCGTACCTTACCTTTCCCTTTGTGGTCGAGGCCGCAATGAGCGCTGTGATTTTTCGTCCTGGTGTAACGTCCACTATGTCCACCTGTGAGAACGCCTCCCCCCACTTAGAAAAATCCTCTCCCAGCGCCACGTATCTTATTTTGGGTTTTACGCCAAGGAGTAGTAGCGCTTCTGAAAGCTTGTCAAACGTGGTTTTGGGTGGATCCTCTGTAAAAATCACCACCTCATCGGGCACCACACCCGCAAACACTTCGTACATCAGCGCGTTTGTGGTTGTCACAAGCTTGTCCGAGCCGAGAATACCCAGCCTCATCAACTAAAAAACGCGCGTGGATATAAATCCGTTTTGTTAATCGCTTGCGACACAGTTCGCTAAAGCTGTGTAGAAAGAATGAAAAGAGTTACGTGGAGATGTTCAAGAGTTCTGTGAAGGAGATTAGCCTTTGCTTAAAGGATGGTGATTGAGTGCTAATCGAGCGTGGGTGCCGTGAGCGCACACAAAGCGTTACGGAGTGGCAAATTGGGGCGATGATGGTTTAATTGCCTCGGTTCACTTTTTGTTTGGCGCGGTGTGCACCGTGATTGGTGTAAGCTCTTCCTTCCATGTGAGCACCCATATGCCCCTTTGCTTTGCTTCTTCTATCGCCTCCCCCAACGCCACGATTGTGTATATCACCTTTACGTATCTCGGTTTGAGTAGCTCTGGTTTTTTCCGCATTATATACTCGACTTTTTCGTCGAGCTCAATCACAAGCCGCTTGCCTAGTCTCGTTGTGGCTTCGCCGATTACGCAGAAGTCGTCTTTTGACGCGTAAAGGTCGACTTCCTTGGAATCGACGTGCAGGGGCGAGATTTGAAGCTCGATTCCAAACTCTCGGCGCAACCTGTGAGCAACAACCTCCGACGCTTCCTCTTCCTCCGTCAAAGTCGTTCTTTGAAGCGCTGTGAGGGCATCATGGAGATCTTTCGACATCTTCCTTTGTTCGAGCCACAACTTCTCCTGGTTTTCCCTTAAAGACCTGACTTCGATCCACAGCTTCTCCTGACCCTCCCTCAGAGATTTCACTTCGAGCCACAACTTCTCCACGTTCTGCCACAACTTCTCCTGACCCTCCCTCAGAGATTTCACTTCGAGCCACAACTTCTCCTGGTTTTCCAATATCTTGTCTAGTTTTTGGTTTATAGCTGTGATTCCGAGTTTCGCGGCAACCGCCAGCCTAAATTCTTCGTCTTGGTCGAGGAGCTCTAGGAATTGGTTCTTGATCAAACTCATGCCTTCCATGCATATTAAGTTCAGGGAATTATATATGCGTTTCAGAAGGCATCGAAAACACACCGAAAAGCCAAGGCGCAACGCTTGTGTCAGGCTGCGGGCGGATCGGCTTTCAGCCCGCAACCCAAAGCGAACTTTGTGAAAGGATTTAACTCGTTGTAGGCGCGTTGACCGTGCTGGAGTACACGGCGGCACACGCAGGGGAGCCAGGGGTGGTTGCTCACAGGCTGATCGTGGCTGGCGATACCACAGGTGGAAATCTCGCAACTGTTGCCGTAACCCTTACTAAGCACAAGCTAAAATTGAGGAGACGGGTTTTGATTTACCCCGTTGTGTCCTCCGAGGTGTCCTCCTACTCCTTATACTGAATACTTTGGTGTATTTCTCACCCGAACTCAGTTATAGAGTGGTTTGGTCAGCAATACCTATCTAGGTGAACCGATGTGTTGGAACCGCGCTTCTCACCCATACTTTTTGAAGACTTCAGGGGCTCGCCCCCCGCGCTTGTTGTCGCGGCCGAATACGTGGGTTGGAGACATTAAAGGTGTTTTTGAAGTCGGACGGAGAACCCAGCCTTGATGAGGCCTTTAGAGGAGAGTTCGAAGCACTCCTTAGCGAGTACGTGGTTTACGGGGGCTTTCCCGCTGTGGTGAAAGGAGAAGATGTGAAAATTGGGTTACTCAAAAACCTTGTATCCATGTACGCTGAAAAGGACGTGTTCGGATGGTTTGGAATAAGGGAAGTAGAAAAGTTCGGGTCTCTTATGAAGTATCTTGCTCTTTCTAGTGGCTCTATCCCTGGAGCTTCTTCGGCTTGTAGGAATATTGGATTAGATTATAGGGCGCTTATTTCATACCTCTCTGTACTGGCGAATACATATGTTATAAGATCCATCTATACTTATCACACAAATAGGATTAACGAGATAAAGAAAGCAAAGAAGGTGTACTTTTACGACTTGGGATTCAGGAACCCCCTTCCTAGAATTTTTACGCCAGTCGCAAATCGTTCGAATAGTGGTATGCTCGAAAACTTTGTGCTCAGCGAGCTTATCTTACTGGGATTCGAGCCATAGTGTTGGCGAACAATGGGGAAAGCTGATGTGGAGTTTGGACTTTGTGATTCAAACCCCGCTTGGATTGGTTTCCATTGAGGTTGAAACTTCAGGTACACGTGTGAGAGACTTTCTGAGTTTCATCGAGTACTATAGGCCATAAGTGGTGTTGTGTTCACCAGAGGGTACACGGGTGTGGAGCAGATGCGGGGTACAAGGGCTGGGTTCCTACCATATCATTTTGTGTGCGGGGGTGAGGCCTATAAGCGAGTCACATTCTGTCTGGAATGATGAGGGTGGACAGGCTGGCTCTCTACACGAGCTTGGCTACCACTTTTACTACTATTACTGGTTTCGGAGTCGGGGTGTACACTCTTACCAGATGTGTTATGGGCGCCCCAATGAGCTTTGAACACCTCTCGGGTCTCTTGTCTTTGGCGTCTATACTGGGGTAAGCTTCTCAACTGGATTACTAGTGTCCACAGGTAGCACCACGAAACAAATGGGGCTAACAGATGTGATTGTGTTAGGACTATTCACTCTGGGTTGGATTCTATTCTTTAGTAGGGTTTGACGCACTCCTTCTTACCCACTAGTACGCCTCCTACTTTACCTCGCTATTTTCAACTCAGCCGTGGCGTTATTACTCTACGGATAAAAGCGTTCCAGGTAGTAAAGTATAATTGCTTTTTATTCTGATTGCCGGAGGCCCCGTTGGGTCGCGCGGTTTACTTGGGGCTTTCCAGAGACGTTAAGGAGCTCGGATTTTTGGTCTGATAGCGCTGTACCACGCGTTCAACTTGTTTAAGTCCACAAGCTCTGCTCACTTTTCTTGTCTTAAAAAGCGCTTTGAAATGAGGGTAAATCTTTCGGCTCCTCGTCGACTTCTTTGGGTTTTTTGCTTGGCCTCGTATAGCGACTGTTTGGGGTTGAAGTCTTCTCTCCTCTTGTATTCATCCGCAACGCTTTCTTCTCTAAGCGCAAGCGGGTGTATTTCGACATCTTTCCACCAGAGTCTTCGAGTTTTGCTCATCCTATATTTTTGTTTCATGTATTCTTCGGTTACTTTCTCAAACATGCGGCTAAAAAACTCGATGCTTCCTAGATATGTAGGGGTTTCCTTGCTGGGAGCGCGGGTTAGCTTAGTTGTCACACGCCTGTCGAGATAAGCGATCATGCGTGGCGCCTACGCTTCGCATACCACTTGAAAAATAGCCTTAGGAAGCGTAAGAGTGGTGGAAGGAGTGTTCCCCTTGGGTTGTGTTGTAGTGGGATATTCCTGTTCGATCCTTAAGGTAGCCAAAGAATCGCTTCACCGGCGGTGCTTCGTAGCCTAAAGCTATGGTGGGCGTGGTTTTGGAAGCCCTCTCCCCATTCCCTCCTCACCGGGTGGAGTCACACTACTAGGATCTACGGCCTGTGAGGATGGGGGTCATCCACGTATGGAGGCGCCTCCTTCTCTGCCTCCGAGGAAACCTGGGGCGTCACCCGTCGTCCACGTCGTAGGGGGAGTGTCACAGCTGACCACACTGGTTGTTTGGTCTCTTCCCCCACGCATCACAGCAACCCAAACAATGATGGGTCGCCCACTACTACGCTTTACTACAGCCTCATCCAGATCTACGATGGGGTGCACCCACGCGTGGCTCAACCCAAACTCTAGCCTTACCTCAACCCTCCCCCTCCACTCCTCAGAATACACTCGACCCCAAGACCCTCTCCTCCTACTCAGAGTAGCCTGAAGAGCCGCGGGGTTTTTCCTCGCATATGGAGGCTAAAACCAAAAATGTAAAGCAGGACCACAATAACCTTGAGCTCAGCGAGGGAGGGTGAACCTCTTCTTGTTCTCCAAAAACATTGAGATTCCTGAAGAAGGCGAGCGCATCCCCCAGCCAGCCTAGTGGTGGGCGCCACGGCTAATCACCAGCCCGCTTCTTGGAGACCACCACGCTAAAACCTTATTCGAAGACGATTGTACCACCAAAGGCGATATTGATAAACACTGCCTCAACTGGCTGAAGGCCACAACTACTGGAGCTAGTAGAAAATTGCAATGGACTCGAGGAAAACATGGGGGATCACATAGCTTATCCGGACACGCATCTCGTTGTCGCCCTTGTTCTAGCGACATTAAGCCTCCTATCCGTCGGCGATGCTCAGACGTAGCAACCTTAAGTGTGATAACAGGAGAAGCAAAAAGGCTTTAACCCCCTCCATCTTTTTTATCTATGGATCGGAGGTCGCTTTTCTGGGTCTCTGCTGGGACCGTGCTTTTAGACCCCTTCACATTTACCTGGTTCTTCACGCCTTTCGCTTGGTGTACAGGCTCTCCTTCGGGTTGGTGGCGCAGGCGCAGAGCTACACTGCGCTCTTTGTTTTCGTCGCGGCCACACTCCAGATGTTCGGACTCGTGATAGCGGGCCTCGTCCAACTTGTCAGTAACAGGAGGGCGCTTCCTAGGAGGAAAGCGTCGGGGGTCTTCGGCCTGTGCCTCGCCGACTTCATCCCTGGCCTCGGTCTCTGGTTCATAGTCTTCCTGCTCAGCATAGTGTTCAGCGGCCCGCCGATCACGTGAATACCCCTCTTTACACTCCGAGGGGGCAACCATATATGCCTACGAAATATGCATTATCCGAATAGAGGTGTTTTGTGTGACACAGGTGTGAGGGGGTCTGATAAAAGCACCTCGTCGTGGAGGTGTTTCAGAAGGCTTTATTTAAGAAGCTCCACGACTTCAATGTTGAGCCCGGGGAACACGACTTATCCGAACACCATATTTAGAGTATTAAGAGTTTACCTTCTCATATAGCATATGTACCAGCCTATTATTTACGAAATTGTTCGAAGAAAATTTATAGGCGCTTTCTACCTTAGAGTTTAAGGTTTTTAGTAAACCATCCGTTGGTGTCGAGACTAGGGGGTATGTAAGCAGGGCACCTCGGGATGGGAAACGGTTAGTCCTAGCAAGCGGTAATAGGGATGTTGGCGGTATGTGTCAGTTGGTGATTTTCATCTGATTTATCCGGCTAGATTGGAATAGGCATTTTCATTCAGTTTGGGCGGGACTCCCAACGTTTGCCTAGGTCGCTGGTTTGGTTATTTGTTTTTGGGTTTTGCGTTTGTTGGCCGTGTTTGGGTGCTTTCTTGGGTACTGGGTTACTGTATCCGTGTTGCTTGAAGTGTTTTATCTATATGTGTTCAGTGTGCGGTGTTGTTTAGGCTGTTGGTGGCTGTGTATGTAGAATCTTGTGTACTCGTCATGTGTTTGGTTCACTAACTGTATAAAGTTGTAGAGTGTCTCCCATGTATGATGTGTGTTCGACTGTGACTGGGGCTACTAGCGGTGTGCCCACTCCTCCGATTTCTAGGCGGTCGCCCGCGGGCTCGAGGGTTATGGGTTCGTATTGGTTTAAATAGTTTTTGCCTGGCTGGCGTGTGATCATTATTCGTTTTTGGTTTGAGGTTGAGGTTTCCTAGTTTCTCGAGGTTGTGTGGTTGTATGGGTATGTTGGTGTATGTTTTGGTGTAGTTTGATGTTACCTGTACGTAGTGTGTGTATTTCGCTAGCATGTGTTCTCCGCCTATGTGTGGGGTGCATCATTGATGGCTGCCTCACGGGTTTCCCACTCGACGCGGAGGTTCTACAGTCGGATTTGAATTAAGAATAGGCCTAGGCGGTGTGTGCGCATGGTTTATGGATGGTTGTTTTAGCTATGAATGGTATTTGAGGGTGTCTGTGGATGGGTGGATGGATGTGTGGGTGAGTTAGTGAAAGGTTGAGAGGGTCGCGGGGTTTTGGGGTCTCTAGGGTTGGGGTGGGAAAACT
>Ga0208661_100367_pt1 | contig 8755 bp, 10 predicted proteins | sample ECHtaG_2_FD_187132 | JGI IMG/M metagenome (GOLD analysis project Ga0208661, IMG submission 187132) | Hot spring microbial mat communities from Yellowstone National Park, Wyoming, USA - ECH_C virus_MetaG (SPAdes) (version 2) | ecosystem: Environmental > Aquatic > Thermal springs > Hot (42-90C) >...
AGCAGCTTGCAGCATGGTCGCTGCGGTGGTGACGGCGCGGGCTTCGGTGTGGGTAACAGCGTTCATGGTGAATCTCCAATCGAGTGAAACAAGGAATGGAGGGGAAACCGCCCCTCCTGCGGGGAAAACTCAGGAAGGGGTCAGGCTTTGAGGGCGCGCATGCCATCGGCCAGCAGCCACAGGGCGCGATTGAGGCGGATGTCGGAATCAATGCCTTGCACGGGGCGGGTTTGCTGGCGGCGTCCGTTGGCGCTGCGCCCATGCAGTCCACCCTTGGTGAGGTTCTCTTGCGTGCGGTTGAACACGCTCCACAGGTCGGGGCGGCGGTCCTCGAGCCGGCGCGGCATCAGGATTTGCGATTCCGTGATGGGCGCGGGCTTGTCGGGGTCGTCGTACTTGAGGGCCAGCGCGGCGCGGGCGAACACTTCCGATTCGCCATCGTCCAAAGTGATGCCGCGCATCAGGTCGCGGGATTCCTGCACCCGCTCGAAGCCGTTCAACACCTCGAAAGCGCCTTCGATGACCTGTCCCGCCACGTCCCCTTTGTGGGGCACGCGAACATCGGCCACGGTGTCTCCGCACACCAGCCCATTGGCGCAAACAAATCTGAACTATGTCCGGTGTCGAACTATGTCCCGTCGTCAGCGGTTTGCCTGATGCCGCCGAAGCCGCTGGTCAGTTCGACTGGACATAGCAATCCTTCTTGTCAGGCATTCCGCCTGCAAGGAGAACATCATGGAACCCACCCTCGAAGGTGCGATGGCACTCGCGCGAAGCGCGACCGGACCTCTGTCGCCGCATCTCACCGCATTCGTTACATCGCTGATCGACCAGAGCTACGCCATCAGCAGCGTGCGCGCCAAGGCTTGGCGAGCTGCGGCATTCGATGCCTGGCTCGAGACGCAAGGCGTCGAACTCGCCGATTTCTGCGAAGCACACATTGACCAATACTCGCAGCGCCAGTATCAGCCTCGCAGCGACTGTCGCAGCAAGCCGCACCTGCACGAGGCGCAGGCACTGCTGCAACTGCTACGTTACCTGCAGGCCCAAGGTCTTTGCGTAGCGCCGTCGGCCTGCACGCTTCCCGCCGACACGCTGCTCGTCGACTTCGAGCAATTTCTGCTGCGTGACCGAGGACTCGCCGTCGGCACGGCCAGCGGGTACCGGGGGACCGTTCGCGAGTTCCTCGTTGATCGCTTCGGCAGCGAACGCATCGACTTTGGCGCGCTGTGCGCCAAGGACATCATCAATTTCGTTCAACGCCAGCCCCGGCGACCGCGCCCCCATGCACTCAAGCATGTCGTCACCGCGCTGCGGGCTTTTCTTCGCTGGGGCCAGTACCGCGGAGAGGTCGACGCGACGCTGATCAGCGCCGTGCCGACAGTAGCTTCGTGGAGTACGACACCACCGCTGCCCAGAGCCATATCAGCCGAGCACGCACGCCGCGCGATCGACAGTTGCGATCCCACGACCGCTGTCGGCCTACGCGACCGGGCTGTTCTGTTGTTGCTGGCTCGCCTGGGATTGCGCGGTGGCGAAGTCATCACGCTGCGGCTAGACGACATCGACTGGGACGCCGGTTGCCTACGCGTTCGCGGCAAGAACGGTAGGGAGTGCCGGATGCCTCTGCCGGTCGATGCCGGCGAGGCCATCGCTGATTACCTGCGCAGCGGCCGACCACCGAGCACCGACCGCCGTCTGTTCCTGCGCGCCCGCGCACCGGTCAGAGGCTTGCTGCACGGCTCGGACGGTATCGGCTCGATCGTGCGCAATGCGCTGGAGCGGGCCGGCATCGATGCGCCGCACAAAGGAGCGCACCAGTTCCGCCATGCGCTGGCTGTGCGCATGCTGCAAGGTGGTGCGTCGCTGCCGGAGATCGGCGAGGTGCTACGACACCGTGACCCAGCATCCACGTCGATCTACGCCAGGGTGGATGTCACCGCGCTGCGATCCCTGGCTTTGCCCTGGCCCGGAGGTGCAGCATGAATACGCTGCGCGACGCTCTGCCCGAGTATCTCCAGCTTCGGCGCAGCCTGGGTTTCAAGCTGAAGGATGCCGGCCTGCAACTGCCGCGGTTCGTCGCCTTCGTCGAACAGCACGGAAGTACGCACATCACCAATGCGCTGGCGTTGGCCTGGGCCCAACAGTCGCAATCAGTGCAGCCTGCCGAGTGGGCGCGGCGCCTGAGCTATGTACGCGGCTTCGCTCGCCATCGCAGGGCCACCGACACCCAGACGGAGGTTCCGCCGCTGGGACTGCTGCCACATCGCTCCACACGGGCGCAACCGTACCTGTATTCGGATGAAGAGGTCGAGCAGTTGCTCGCTGCCGCGCTGAAGCTGCCAACGTCCTGGCACAGGACACCGCTGCGGCCCTGGATTTTCCACTGTCTATTCGGCCTGCTCGCAGCCACCGGCCTGCGCATCTCGGAGGCATTGAACCTGCAAATCGCAGATGTCGACCTCGGCCAGGCGCTGTTGACGATTCGCGGCGCCAAGCTGGGCAAGACTCGGCTTGTTCCGTTGCACGCGAGCACGAACGAGGTGCTGGCCGACTACTTGCGACGACGTCGGGAGTGTTTTGCATGGTCGATCTCTCCCTACGTTTTTGTCTCGCGCACGGGCAATCGGCTCGATCAGGCCCAAGCGCATCGGACCTTCTACGCGCTATCGCGGCAGATCGGCCTGCGCGGTCAGAACGCCAGCCATGGGCCGCGCATCCACGACCTGCGGCATCGTTTCGCAGTCCGGGTGCTGACGCGCTGGTATCAGGCAGGCGAGGATGCGGCCCGCCTGTTGCCAGTATTGTCGACGTACATTGGCCACGTACGAGTTCAGGACACTTACTGGTACTTGAGCGCATGGCCAGAGTTGATGACGCAGGCCATGTCGCGCCTGGAGCGACGCTGGGAGGTATCACCATGACGACCCGGACCAGCTTTGCAACGCTTCTCGAGCGATTCTTCACACAGCGCCTGATGCATCAACGTCAGGCCAGCGCACACACGATTGCCTCGTACCGCGACACATTCAGGATGTTGCTGCAATTCGCGCACAAGCGATTGAGGAAGGCGCCGTCGGCATTGGATTTGGAGGACATCAATGCGCCGCTGGTGACGGCGTTCCTGGACGACCTGGAGGCGATCCGCGGAGTAACGGCGCGCACGCGCAACCTTCGGTTGACGGCAGTGCATTCGTTCTTCCGCTACGCCTCCTACGAAGCGCCCACGCACGCTGCGCAGATCGCTCGCGTCCTTGCCATTCCTGCGAAGAAGTTTGACCGCGCATTGGTGGCCTTCCTGAGTCGAGCCGAGGTCGATGCGTTGCTGGCGGCGCCGGATCAACATACTTGGTCTGGCCGCCGCGATCATGCGCTGATGCTACTGGCAGTGCAGACCGGGCTTCGGCTGTCGGAGTTGATCGGCCTGCGTCGCGACGACGTGCACCTGGGAATGGGCGCACATGTCCGCGTGCTCGGCAAGGGACGCAAGGAGCGATGTACGCCGATGAGCAAAACCACGCGGGCGGTGATGATGGCATGGCTGCGTGAACCTGGCCTGTCTGCAGACCAGCCTGTCTTTCCCAACGCGCGTGGCGACCCACTGAGTTCGCACGGGGTGCACTACCTGCTGGCCAAGCATGTAGCAGCGGCCAGCCTGAATTGCCCGTCGCTCAAGCATAAGCGGGTATCGCCGCACGTGCTGCGGCATACGACGGCAATGGACCTGCTGCAAGCTGGCGTGGAGCAGGCAGTGATCGCGTTATGGCTCGGGCATGCATCGATAGAGACGACACAGATCTACCTCGATGCGGACCTGGAACTAAAGGAGCGCATGCTCGCCATGACCACGCCACCGGAAGGTAAGCCCGGGCGCTATCGACCCGACGACACGCTGCTGGCATTCCTCAAGGCGTTGTGACCATCACCCGGCAGGCTGACCCTTGATGTATTCCTTGAACGATTGCTTTGCTTCGCCGATGAGCGCTTCAAGGTCAGCCTCCGCCACATGCTCAATCCTGATGCCATGACGTTCCGCTTCTTTCAGCAGGTTGTCGGCGGCGAGGCTTGTAGGAACGATGAGTCTCTGAGGCCATTGGGTTGCGCGCGCCTGCCCGTCCTTTAGCAGGCGCTTGGCATCCAAAAGGGATGGTTCTCCTGCGCTTGCGGCAATCGATGCCGAGCCCAGGATGAAGCAACTCGCTGCATCCATGAGGGCAATCAGGTTGAAGTCGCCGTCTAACTGGGTCGAGATCGTCTGGTCGTTCAGTTGGAAGGCGATCCAGGCGCTATGGAGTTCGAATTGGCTGGGGTGGAGCATGGCAGTCGGCGGTGAGAAGGATGGAATCCCGGAAATGATGCCACGCGTCGACCAGGCGCTGACCCCGCTGACTATGTTCACTGCCTGTTTTCAGTACTCACCTGAGCCTGGATGCCACGGGACATAGTTCGGTACGGGACATAGTTCCGCCTATGGCCAGCTCAACATAGTCTGAACTGACCCGCCAGCATCTGGTAGCTGCTGGTGCCATCGTGGGAGTTCAGCAGGATGATTTCATTGGCTTCCGCGCCGTTGATCTGGCTGGCATGGCGCAGGCGGAGCATGTGCTTGGTGAAGTCGCGGCGGTCTTCGCGGCGCACGCGGGTCTGGCACACCATGAAGGGCTGAAACCCTTCCTTGCGAAGTTCGGTCAAAACCGCGACCGTGGGGATATAGGCGTACCGCTCGGAGCGGCTGTCATGCGGGGCGTCCGCGAAGATGGACGGGGCCACCTTGCGAATCTGGTCATCGGACAGAGGGGTTTCGCTGCGCTGCGCGGGGGAGTGGGAAGCAAAACGGGTTGCAAGCATGTCGTTCTCCTGAACAAAAAGGCTGTTGAAGAAAACCGCACACCGGATTCCTAGATTCGGAGCCCAGCCTTTCGGCTGTTCGGTGCGGTCGGCACGAGGAACCCGGTTGGCCCTGTTGCCACCGTCTTTCCTGAGTTCATCGCCCGCGACGGTCAGGAGCGCGCGGACGGGGGCCGTCAAGGAGACAAGCGCAGGGTTGGTGCGGCCCGCAGGCGCAGCCGAGGACACGGCCCTGCGCGCCTTGACGGCACATGGCCGCGGGCTACAGTCGCGAGCAAGGTGATGGAGTCAGGAAAGACGGCTGAACAAGGCAACGGCCATCCTTGTGTGCCGACCGCACGGCAAGCGAAGCGCGCAGGCCCGGATCTGGAAGCCGGGCCGGAGGCGTCAGTCGAGCAGCGCGAGGGAACGATGGAAGCCCGATAGGGGCGAGACGCCGAAGGCGGCTCGATGCGCAGCACGACAGCGCGACCGGCCATCTCCCAGTTGGCCGGGGACGCCCTGACTTCAATGCTCGATGAAAACCACGCCCAGGACGAACTTTATGCACAAGGCATAGAGGGAGTTGGCTCTGCTGTTGAAACTGCGGTTGGTTTCTGGCCGATCCGGCGCAGCCGGTTCGGCGGTCTTCGAGGGGCGCCAAGCATCGCGCGGCGGGGATAGCCCGCAGGGCTTTCCCCTGGAGGCAAGCGAAGCGCGTAGCGCCGCAGGCGCGAAGGCATCGGCATCGGACGCAGCAAAAGAAAAAGGCGCGTCGTCCTCTCGGGCGACGCGCCAGGTTGCCAACGCGCGATCAGTTCGCCGCCGGCGACACCATCGCTTCAAGCTGCTCGATGACGCCCGGCTCGACGAAGACGCAAGGCTGGTTAGCCTCGATCGGGACGTTGAACATCTTGGAGAACACGTGACGCTTCAGGTGCGCCAGCCGGCCCGTTCGATAAGCCTGCTCGGGCTTCACGCTGCCATTCGGCGAGCCGCTGCGCTGCGGGTCGCATTCGACCAGCGCGACGAAATCATCGTCGGCCAGCTTCTGGTGTTCGGCGCACAGACCCCAGCCTGTCGTCGTGTGGCGCTCCATGCTCGCGCGCAGGCGCTTGTCGAGCAGGATGGCGCCGGTGTCGAAGGCCACGCCGCAGACCAGGCAGACGTGTTGTTCCATCGAAACGTGTGATTTGTCGTTCATGACGATCTCCGGTTGCTCGGGCGGAATTGCCCGGAACCGTCGTCAGCACGGCGCAGTGCAAGCAGTCAGGGGTCGCAGACGGCCGCCAGGACGCAAGCGCGCAAGGCGCGCGCCGCCCTTGACGGCGAGAACGCCGTGATACGGTGAAGGAGACAGCAAGGCCGCCTACCGACCTCCATCGAAGGCACGGACAGGCAAGCGCAGCGCGCAGGCCCCAAGGGCCGGAGGCGTCAGGGATGCGGTAGGCTGGCGAAGCCAGTCCCTTTAGGGATGAGCGGAAAGCGAACCTGGAGAAGCCCGGCCCGCGACGCGGGGACGCACAGAAACATGGCGCCCCGAATTACTTACGGTGCAGGGCTCGTTGCATGCGGGAACAAACCGTACCGACCATGATGAGGGTTCTTACCGAACATCAGTGATTGCTCGCGTTTCATGATCGAATCAGGCGGGTCGGTGTTCTCGACCACGATGACCTGTGTGTCGTTGGGCAATGCTTCAAGGTAGGCGTAGAACTTCTCCTGAAGGTCCGTGCCGGTCAAATCATCTTCTGTTCCATCGGGTTCTCGATACGCAAGCAAGGGAGAGTCGAGAACGACAAATCCTGTGTGCGGCGTCTGACGCGCGCGGCAGAAGGCGAACAACCCGAGAGTGAATGCCGCATGTGTAATGGCACGAAGGCCCTTGCCGAACGCGCTGCGAGACTTCCCCGCAATGACAAGATCGCGCGTTTTGGAGTCGAAGTACACATCTCCGGCCTCGGGGAAATGCCAGCCCGTCAGGATGCTCTCGACAGTCTTGGCAAAGCCATGAGCTACGGTAGTGGGGATGTCAGCGTTGGTGAGAGTTCCGGCCTTCTCATCGTCGGCGCCCTTCTCAAGATCGGCGCGGCGTCGTTCCATATCTTGCACCGTGGCATAGAGTCCCAGCGCCTCGCGCACCTCGGCGCGCTTGTCGGCAAAATCGGAATAGGATTTTCGAAGGGTTGAAAGCTTTGGTGCGATCAGCTCTTCAACCGCCGAAGAGATTGATGCCAGTTCTTGGACTACGTTGGGCATCTTGCGGTCAAAGTTGCCGCTCTCGCGTTCAAGGCTATGCACAGTCGCTGCAAGCTCAGCGCGCAAGACCTCGATTTTGTAAATCTCCTGTCGTGCTGCCTGAACAACGGCGTCAATGTCTCCATTGCATTCAGCGTCGGTGCGGTGATGTGTGGGCTCCGCACCGCAGAGGGGGCAGTACCCGGAGCCCAGTACGTTGAATAAGGTTCCGCCTTCCTCGATAGCGCGCAGCCGTTCGATATCGGATGCGTAGTGCTTATCGAGAAGGCTGAACCGCTCAAGCATCGCCCCGACCTCTGCACGTCGCTCACGGCTTTCTTCCAGCTTCTTGCGCAGTTCGCGCCGCTTCCCAGCGGCCTCCTGAAATTCGGCTTCAGTGGTATTTACCTGGACTGCCTGCTGACGGAGCGAGGCATCAATCTTCTCTAGCTGCTCCTCCAACTCCTTCGGACTCTTGGTCAATTCCTTGAGCCGCTCACGGTAATCGTCGAGCAGTTGGTCAAGAAGTTTCAGTTGCGCCTCACGCGACAGTTCCTCTGGCTCACGCTTATTGCTGGCGACCAGCGCAGAGTCATCCGTGCCAGTCAAAAGCAACTTGAACGTTGCGAGATTCGGCGTGTTGGCGATGGGATTGCCGTCAAAGAGCGGTGAGCTTTGTTGTGTGATCTCCGTCTCGTTGACGATCATCAGGCGCGCAATATTGCGAAAGCTCAGGCTGTTGGTTTCGTTCTTGGAGTTCCTGCGGACACGCTTGCCACCAAGGCCGCACAAGCCCAACAAGAACGAAGACAGGTTTTCGTCATTCTTGTCGCTGTGCTGTTCATCAAGCTGCTTGTACCGAACATCGGCCGCAGGTGGCGTCTGATGTAAGTCTTCGTAGAGTCGAAATCCACCACCGTCCATGCTGCGCCAGAGCGTGAAGGCCTTCCCGTCCAGCGTCTCAAGACCCAGAAGAATGAGGTCGTAACCGACACGCTCAGGAATGTCGCGCAAGGGCGGCTTGCCGCCGAGCATGAAGTCGATGGCTTCGACGATGAAAGATTTTCCAGTGTTCGATGCGCCATATATGACATTCAGACCGGGGCCGAAAGTCACGGTTGCGGGCGGCTTCTGCGGGCCGAAAAAGCCGAGAAATCGCAAGCGGATGCCGGGAGTAGCGGCCGTCATGCTTTTTCGCCCCCCAAGCTCCGCTCGACCTGTTGGAATTCCTCGACCCACTTGTCAAAGAAGCGGCGCATGACACCCTTGAATTGTTCGTCAGTGAGGCCGCCGAGGGTTTCGACAAGCCAGGTGGCTCGATCCTTCAGGGCCAACAGATAGCTCGACGAAACTGACGAAAGGAACGTTTCAGCGCTTTCGCCCGCACCATATTTAATGCCATCGGGTGTGACTTCGCGCTCTACGAGATCTCGGGTCATCATGAGAAGTAGCGATTGCTCGACCAGCTTGCGGCGCACCAGCAATTCAGCCGAGTGCATCGGCGTCGGTGGATGCAAATTGTCCGGGCCGTTGATATCGCCTGTGTGGACAAGAAGGTAGTCAAGGGCGACAAGTCGCTGAAGGTCGTAGGTCTGCGGAAAGGCGGCTGCCAGAATTGACACCGCGCGGATACCGGCCTCAAGCGGCCCATTGAATGTGATCGGCTTGCGTTCCAGGCTCATGATCGTGT
>Ga0208661_100369_pt1 | contig 8733 bp, 16 predicted proteins | sample ECHtaG_2_FD_187132 | JGI IMG/M metagenome (GOLD analysis project Ga0208661, IMG submission 187132) | Hot spring microbial mat communities from Yellowstone National Park, Wyoming, USA - ECH_C virus_MetaG (SPAdes) (version 2) | ecosystem: Environmental > Aquatic > Thermal springs > Hot (42-90C) >...
ACAGTAGTGCTATTTATTTGTATATTTGATACTACAGAAACTTTACCTCCTGAATTATTTGAACTAATAGATATACTATTATTTACACTTACAGAACTCGAACCAGCAGTTGATGAAGTCCAGCCACTTGGTAGACTTGTTCCAGCAAAATTATAATAATTAGTAAATACTTTAGCTCCGTTGTCATATTGTCCGTAGGTAGAACTAAGTTGGGGTGCTTCGCCTGTATAAACTCCGTCTAATGCGGTTGAGTTTGATACTTGAAGATATATTATTACTGTTCCACCAGCAGGTATTCCATCAGGTAGCAATACCCACCAAGTCACATCTGAAGTTAAGCTAGCTGGCGTTTCTCTCCAAGAATATAACTTATCCTGCCCAAATTTATCAATTGAAAAATAAACATTTGATAAATCGCCAGCAACACCTTTAATTTCTGGATATTGACTAAGATTAAGTTGTACAAGTTGCTGAAATGGTTTAGGTGTATCTATATTTTGACTATTATTTATAGGTATAGCTAGAGTACTTTCATTAATAGCCACTACTCCAACTGTAACACTAGGCCCCGTTTGTATTTTTCCTGTTGTTATATTTTCAATAATGGTAACTCCATCAATAGCTATCCTTGCTGCTTGAAATGCACCGTTCCCAAATCCCATCTACACCGCCTATATCAAGCCCTGCAAAATATTATACTCATTCTGGTTGTCTATCAAGTCAGCACTCACATATATTGAAGCGTGGCCGTCGTTCGTTGTGCCTGTTGCGTTGTATGCGTAGAAGTGTATGCCTGCACCTGGCTTAAGTAGATAGAATGTTCCTGCTGGTATCAAGTCAAAAGTATTAACAGTAGGATCAAAAGGAATGAAGGGCTGTGTTGGACTTGTTATGCCATCAACAACGAGCTTCCAATAGTAGTTGGCTTGGAATATTGCGTCTACTGCTATACTCACGCTTGCTAGCCTTGCTCCGTATGAGCCTGCTATTGCTGTGTCAAGTATTGTCTTAGGGTTCTGAAGCGTTGAGCTTGCTGGCACATCTACCGCTGTTGTTACAATATACATAGGGTGTCTTAGCAGTGTGTTTGCGTTGAATATAAGCTTAATCTGCTTGAGTAGTGTTATCTCATCTTTAAGCTCATTTATCATATCTGCAAATTCTGGTGTTTGTGATAATACAATTCCCATACTATCAACCCATATTATTTATTGCGTAACATAATTATAAACTTTACTTGCGGTGCTTTTTACTGAGCTTGCAACCTGCGGTGCATAGGCTTTTGCTGTACTATATACTTGCCCTGCTACTGTGCCTACTTCGTGTACAACCTTCGGTGTGTACTCTGCTACTTTGCCCGTTGTGTACTCTGCCACTCTCCTAACATTCTGCTTGGCTTTTTCACTTGTTGCAACGCCATAAACAAAAAGCCCTACTCCTGCTATTATAGCTATGCCAATACCTGCGATTAAAATCTTCCCAGCAGTAGAGCCGAATATGGTGTGAACTATGTTGCTTACTTCAATAACACCTATATCAAGTATTGTTAATACTCCTGCAGCCACAAGTATTGCACCTACTAAATCTGCCGCCCAGCCACCAACAGGTATAAGCAGAAGTAATGCCCCTATTGCTGTCACGGCTAGTCCAACCATAAGCCAAAGACTAGCATTTATCTGCTGTGCGGTTACAGGATCGCTTACAGTTGTGAGTGTGAAGTTGAGCTGTGCCTTGCCCCCTGCGTTAACCCACACTGCGTTGCTTACTTGCGTTGATACTAATTCTATCCCGTATTGAAAAAAGTTTGAAACAGAATATAAGTCTTGCAGTCCACCATTCCAGAAGTTTTGTCCAGGAGAATTTAGAAAGTTTATTACATCATTAGTATTGAATATTGTAGCTGGCAAGCTTGTCTTAATAGTTATATCAAATACCTGTGTTGTGGGGTTGCCAGCCATACTTATCACTAGTTATAATATAGAGCAGCAAAAAATAAATAGGTTGCTATGTGGCCTTCTGGGCCACACAGCGTCGATTGTAAGCTAAATTCACTGTGCGGCGTATGAAGCGTCGTAGATTGTTACGCTTATCAAGAATGTGTCTGTCACTGTTGTTGTTCCCGATGTTACTATAGGTGCGGCTGGAAGTTGTAGTGAGCTGTTAGGCTCATACAGAAGCGGTGCTGGTATTCCAGGCCTGCTGTTGTTTGTTACTACATTCGCACTGAGCGGTGCGGAAACAAGCAGTGGCTTAATTCCGTTCTTCATGAATGTTATCTGTGCGTCCTGTGGATCTGCGTTAAGGCTTGTTATGTACATGTCTGTTATTACCCAAACCTGTGATTGAGGAATTGGGAAGCTAGTGAATGTACTACCGTTTACTAATATCGCTGAGTTTGTCTGCACTCCTGCTGGTGTGTTAGCTGGTATTGTTGCGTTCACTATTATTGTTTCTGGGTGTACAAAGTTGTACATCGGATACCTTGCTCTTACAAGAGCATTTATCTGATCTATTTGGGATTGAGATACTGGCATTTTACCACCTCATCATGAAATTACACTACCAGTTGGGTAGGTTGTAACCTGCACATTTGCTGGGCTTGCTACTGCCGCTGGCTGATACCTTCTGAGTGTTACTGGATCAGCGGCTACTGTTGCTGCACCAAGGCCATAGAAGAATTCACTTCCATACTTCCCTAGATAGCCTAATGCACCGTCCTTGTCTCCAAGGAAGTAGTCTGCTAGTATGCCAACTACTGAATAAATTCCTGCCTTTGCATATTTTGCATTCGCTCCTAGTCCCCCTGATGTGTTCGGGTTTAGCGGAGGTAGTGTTTGATTAATTACAGGATCGACATACTTGAAGGCCATGCCTCCAGCGTATGCGGTTACTACTGCGTCTCCGACTTCCTCAAGTAGTCTCTTCATGTCCATCTATTTCACCCCTTTCAAAGTCCCCTGCCCCTGCATGAGGAAGCCGCAGAAGCTAGTGCTGATCTAACTTCTAGTCTATTTGCGAATTTCTTGCCTGCGAGCTGGCTTGCTACACAAGACTGGAATGCCTTAAGTCTTGGGCTTGTCTGTATTGAGTGCTTACTCCTAGCATAGTCTGGCTGCTTAGGAACTCCTCTCGTTACAAAAACTGGCTCCCACTGAGAGAGTATATTTGCAGATAGTCTTGCCATCTTACCACCTTATACTACTTATATATAGGAATAGTTAATTATAAATATCTTTCGCATAAAAGGCTATAGCTAATAAAAAAGTCAAAAAGAGTAAAATAAGTAAATTAAGTCTTGTTACGACGAAGCTACTTCTTTGGTGCTTTCTTTGGCGTTATTGTTATTACTCCGTTCTTGTCTACTACATCATAGCCCATAGCTTTTACTTCATCTTCAAACATAGGCTTGCATATATTGCAAGCTAGGAAGTCGTGTGTTGTCGGGTGGTATATGTTATTTAGTTCTTCCATTACATCTTTTACTGTTCTGGGCTTTGGTATCTTGTAGTCTAATATATCTTTAGGGCTGGTAACAACATGCTCCTGCTTAGCTTCTTCCTGCTTCTGTGCTTGTGGCTCTGGCTCTTGCTTGGCTTGCTCTTGCGGTGTAGCTTCTTTCTTCGTTTCTTGTTCTGGCTTTGCGGTGAGATTTTTCAGTGCTACCTTAAAGGCTTCTGCAAACGTATCTATATCTTTTTCGTCCATATTCACACCTTAAATATTTTATGTATAATATGTATGAAAAGATATATAAATGTTTGGTTGCATAAACTATATTAGTGGTATTATGGCCTATAAATGTCCTATTTGTGGTAAAGAGTTTGAAACTATGCAACAGCTTGGAGGGCACATGCGTACACACCGCAAAGGCACAAGCTCAACGCACACAAGCAAACGCACAAGCAGAAACACAAGCACCGCACAAGCACAAGAAACAAGCACCGTAACAGACGAGCAAGCAAGCCGAATGGAGCTTGTTCAAGCTAGTTCTTCTACACAAGCAAATACACAAGGCTATACACAAGGTTCTACACAAGCAGATACAGAAGCAAGAATGCAAGCAATAGTAGAAAAAGGTGCACAAGCTAGCGATAGCGATTTAGCTTGGCTTAATGCCCAGCTAGACAGGCCTGTTACCAGGCAGGAGTTAGAGTTGGCAAAGCAAAGATTAGATAGAGAGTATGCTCAAATGCAGGAAACAGCTAGGCAGCAGGCTGAAATGCTTAGAGCACCGCCCCCACCGCCACCAGCTTATTATGCACCGCCAAGAGAGACAACAGCAGATAAAGTAGTAAATAGTATAGATTGGAACGCAATAGCAAACAACGGCTTAAACCTTCTAGCAGAGATAATAAGAGAGAGAAGACAAGCGAGAGCAGGGCCAAGCTTAGCAGAGCAGATAGGACAACTAGCAATAAGCAACTTTGCAGCAACGCTAAGCAAGGAAGGCGGTAGGATAATGGGTAAAAGGCTGGGGGTAGAGGGCGAACCTGAAGAAGAGTATGTTACTAAGCCCGTGCTTCAAGTAATGCTTGGAAAGATGGTGGAAGAAATAGAAAAAGAGCAGAAGGCTAGGCAGGAGCTTGCAGAAAGATGGGAGAAATTAGAGAGAGAAATATCACAGGCACGTGAAAGACTTGCAACGACGTCAACGACAGCACCGAGCCCAGCAGAAGAAGCACCCAAACCTGAAGAAACACCACAGCCAGAAGCTACAACGCAGGAAGCACAGGAAGCAGTGCAGAGCAGTGAAGAAAGCCAGAGCCAAGAAGAAAATTTAGCCACGCAGGAGCACAAAATGGTTGAAGAGTTACTTAAAAAACAAGCCGAGCAGAGTAGTGGAGATCAGGGTGTGGTAAATGAATGATAGAGATAAACTCTGGACTGTTGCACATGATATTATAGAGATGTTCAGCAAGGACTTCGGGCCGTTTAAGAACATGGCACTTAGGGTTGCATACGACTACATATACCAGATGAGAGATAAAGATGTGGAGGAGGTTATAAATAAGCTTAAGTTGATAATAAATCAGAGAGATGATCTTGATGTCAAGAAGAAATAAAAATATTGATTATGAAAGCCTTTTTAAAGCTTTATTTGAGAGAAAGACAAGCCAAGGTAGAATAAACAAGGTTATCGACGCATTCTTTGAAGATGATATAGAGATAGATACTGCACTGCACTTTATAAACGAAGTTGTTATCCATAAAAAGCCAGATACCTTTATCAAAAACTTTAAAAAGTATACAGTTAAGCCTAAGCTTAAAAAGCTTATTGATGAGAAGCTTTGAATACTTGGTGGTATAAATGGGAAGAAAAGCTGAAGAGTTTTTTATCTTTGCGATACCTAGTCCTAATAGCAACGCTGATTTCTACACGCTGGGAGTTCTACACGATGTAAACTTGTATATGGGAAAAGGGAAAGCTGCGATAAGCACTGATAAGTTTGGAGTGCTTGCTGCTAGAACCCACATATTAGAATTGCTTAAGGATAGAATGGATAAGCTGGGAATAGAATATGGCGAGTATATAAAAATGCTCTGGGTTGATAGCGATATAAGAATTAATACACCTGCTAATGAGCTTGCTGAGAGATTTAAAAAAGCTGATGAGCTAGGCTTAAACCTTATCGCTGATTATATTACCCCGTGGCAGAATGGGGGCTTCGCACACACAATCTCTAAGCCAAACGATAAAGGCAAGTATACAACGCTGACTGACGAGGAGCTTAATTCTTTTAGCGATATGCAGGAGCTACCTAAGGGATATGTCGGAGGGCTGGGCTTCTACTATGGCTTAGTACCTATTGACTATAAGTTTCATAATGAGGAGTTCGGCGAGGATATTACATTCTATAGAGATATGTATGCCCGCTTACCTGATTATAGGCTAGCCCTTGCTAAGATTGATATAAAGCATAAAAAAGAAGTGCTGCTCTAAAAGTGCTTTCCGTGATCACGGCTGAAATCAAAAAATAGGCTAAAAAGGTGGCTTGTTAGACAAAAAAAGCATAAAAAAATAGGACGCTCACAGGGGCTGGTGGTAGTATGGCAAGGCGTAAGAGTTGTTAAACCCCTGTGGGCTTTATCCTAAAAAAATTAAACAAAGTTGCTTAGTGTAGTAGTCTGCTGCTGTGCTTGGGCTTGTGTTAGTGCTTGGGCTTTGTTTAGTGCGTTGAGTTCCTTCTGTGTCATGTTGTATAGGTATTTTTCAAGGTTCAACTCAAAGTATAAGTGTAGTCGTGGCTCTTCTGTTGCTTTCATTCCTGCAAATTTAACTCCTAAGTCGTTAAAGTAATCTACATCCTTCGCATAGAAATACCTGCCTGCTGGGAGTTTTACTATTACTATATAGGTTGTGCTGCTTGTGTAGTTCGCTTCTTGTATATCTATGTCGGGCTCAAATTTCCAGACTTCCTTACATCGTTTCGCTATGCTCTGCAATAGTATTATCTTAATGTACCCTTGTCTATCTTCTGGGCTTAGCGTTATTACTTCGCTCATGCTCTCACTTCGTTGGTGTGTTCTGCTTCTGGCTCTGCGGTGTCTGGCTCTAAGAATAGCTGCATTATCTCGTCTTCGTCTTGTGCTATTTCTTCGTGGCATACAGGACATAGAAAGCGGTAGCTGTCTTGTAGGTTGTCGTAATCGTCTGTTTCCCATTCTAAGTTTTCTGTGTCGGTTGGGTATATCTTGTCTGTCGTTGTGTGTTCTCCTTCCACGTAGTAGATTTTATTATGGCACTTTGGACAAATTGCGAATGGCTCTCCGTCTTTGTCTAATCTCAACAACTTTTTTATTTCGTTTTCCATGTTATCAACCCCTTTATCTAATTACCACGTTTATATCGGCCAGAGTTATCTTCGCACCGCTTAGTTTTGCATTAATGAGTTTTGTAGCGTGTAAGTCTGCACCTTCAAGGTTCGCATTAGTCAGGTTCGCATTAGTTAAGTCTGAATGTGTGAGTTCTGCATAAATGAGTTTTGCGTTGCTTAGGTTCGCTCCTTTTAAGTCTGCACTATTTAGCCATGCGTCGCTTAGGTTTGCGTTGCTTAGGTTTGCACCGCTTAGATTTGCACCATCTAAGACTGCGTTTATAAGGATTGCGTTGCTTAAATCTGCGTCGCTTAAATCTATGCCTTTAAGGATTGCACTGCTTAGGTTCTTGCCGCTTAGGTTTATGCCTTTAAAGTTTCTTTCTCCGCTGGCGTATCTGCTTAAAAGTTCGTATGCGGCTATTTTTGTCTTTCCTTTTTTTTCTTGGCTTTTCATGTTATCACTCCTTATTATCAAGGGAAGGGCTTTCGCTCCCCCCTTCTGTGCCGTCTTCGTTGTCTGGCTCTGGTGTGTCTGGGTATAGCTTGTTTATGTCTTCTCCTAATGCGTCGGCTACTGCTTGCTTACATTCTGGCGTGTCTGCGTGGTTAATAAACTCGTCTCTAAACCCTTCAAAGCCGCACTCTGCACAAATAAATAACTGCTCTAACTTGCCGTTGTCGTTTAGTATTGCGGTGTTGCCGTCTGCGTCTTGTATAAATACTGTTGCGTTCTGCTCGTCAAAGTATATTTTTGTTTCTGGGCCTAAAAAGTCGGGCTGTTGTTCTGCGTATGCCTTTAATAGTTCGGCGGCGTCTGATAACTCCATGTATCCAAGTGTATCCAAGTCGTTAGTTATTTCTATCATGTTCTCACTTCTTAGTTATGAGAAGGGTTTAAGCCCTTCTCTTGTGCCGCTTGTTGCTCTGGCTCTTGCTCGTAGAATAGGGCTTCGGCTTCTTCTTCGCTTGTGGCTAAAACTTCGTTGCACACAGGACAGCGATAATTATATTCGTTGTTCCAGTCTGCTTCTCTGTCTGTCTCTTCATATTCTAATCCAGTCTCAAAGTCAGGGCTCACGTCGTAGGTTATAATGTCTAATTCTGTTAATACTAAGTTGTTTATTTCGTTGTGGCAATAAGGACAGACGGCATAAGGTAAGCCGTCTGTATCCAGTCTCAATTTCCTTTTTGTTGGTTCGGCCATGTTATCACTCATTTACAAAAGGGGCCAGCCAGTAATCTACTTCTTCCCCTTCGCCGTTGATTGCTGTTATTTTAATCGGTTCGTTGTTTGCTAAACTTATCGTTATGTATTCTACTTTAAGGGTTTTTACTACTTTAAAGAATTTTTGTAGTTCTTCAAAGTTAAAAGACGCTGTGGCTGTGTGCTTAACTTGTGGTTCTTTTGTCATGCGTTTAGTTCCTTGTTCAAAGTCGTAGCCGTCTTTTGCTTCGCCGCCAGTCAGTTCCTTAAAACTATACTTGCCTATTAGACGCTTGGGTATTACATACATGGCTATACCGCTTGGGTTCATGTAGTAATACTTATCCGTAGCCGTTTGTGGCTGCTGCTGGCTTGCTGTTGTGTCCGTTGAGGTTTGTTCTGTTGGTTCAGGGTTCTGTTCAGTCTGTTCTGTTGCTTCTGGGGTTTGTTCTATTGCGTCGCTCACGGGGACGCTTGCCGTTGTCTGTTCGGGTATATTTTGGTTTTCCATAGGTATCCACCTTTTCAACATTAGGCTTATAATAAATATCATGGGCCATAAGTTGCTCTATTGCTTTTTGCAATAACTTGCTTGGACTTATACTCCTTTGTTCTATATATGCAGCGTGTTCTATTGGTATGCTTATAGTTAATTTCTTGGTTGTCATGTTATAGGCCCTTAAATTTTTTCACTTATATATTATCCTATAA